>Ga0315902_10000471_pt1 | contig 67235 bp, 66 predicted proteins | sample LakEriMetagenome_9_FD_203523 | JGI IMG/M metagenome (GOLD analysis project Ga0315902, IMG submission 203523) | Freshwater fungal communities from buoy surface, Lake Erie, Ohio, United States - Buoy 12 MA117 | ecosystem: Environmental > Aquatic > Freshwater > Lake > Lake biofilm | place: USA... | reverse complement strand
TGGGCGCATGCACCAAATACGAAAACATTTCGCCCATATTTTTCATCCGATTATCGGCGATCGTCCGCACGGCTGTAATAAACAGAATAAATTATTTCTCGAAAAATGGAACATGAACACGATGTTATTACATGCCAGTGAACTGAGTTTTGTTCATCCTGTATCTCAAGAATTAATGACAATTGGAGCAAGTATTCAATCTGATTTTGAACGGGTAATAGTTATTTTAAATAATTCGAACCCTTGAACTCTTGAACCCTTTCAGCACTTGAACATTTCAACTAGTTGACTCAAAGTATTCCCGCACAAAACATGCTGCCTATTATTAAAAGCAATACTCCAACTATGCGCTGAATACCTTTGATTGTTGTTTTGGTGAGCAGCTTCTTTCCGAAGTAACTGCCAATAAATGCAAAAGCAATACCGATTAAAAGGGAACTTTTTATCCCATTGAAATCAATAATTTTAAAAATGGTTGTTGCATAAACTGTTATTCGCGTGATGTCGATGACTAGCGCAATGGCATTTGATGTGCCAATAAATTCTTCTTTGGAAAGTCCGGTTTTTGTAAGGAAAACTGATCGAAATGCTCCCTGGTGACCTGAAATACCGCCAAAGAAACCGCTGAGAAGTCCGCCCAACGGCATGTATTTTTGATCCATTTTCCAATTTGATAGCTTAGGAATTAATTCAAAGAGTGCGAAAAAGAGCATGAGTCCGCCAATAACTAATTTAAGCGTGGTAATTTTTAGTTCTTTATTGAATAGTACATAGTCGCAAATAACAGCTTGTTTTCCCATGAAATTTAAGAGCAACGCTCCAAGAAGTGCAGCAACCATAGCGGGGAAACCAAAACGCAAGAGAGTTGGCCAATGAATGTGTTTGTAAACCATCCCAAATTTGAAAACATTGTTTGAGAAATGGACAATTGCTGTTGCCGCAATGGCTATATCTATTGGGAAGTAGAGACTAAAAACAGGTAATAAAATAGTGCCCAAACCAAAGCCTGAAAAGAAAGTTAGCCAAGCGCCGAAGAGCACGCTCAGTGCAATAATTAGATAGTTGATGATGTCCATTCTTTCAAAAAAACTAAAAAATACCTCAGTGATTGTGAAGTTAGCGTTAATTTCATTGTCAAATTTAAACGAATGATCGACTTTAGGAGTGATACTGTAACGAAACCGACGTCTGGCATGTTGGATGCTATGTTCCATGCTGAATTAGGTGATGATGTGTTTTCTGAAGATCCAACGGTCAATGAATTGCAGCGTTTTGCGGCAGATTTATTTGGAAAAGAAGATGCGTTGTTTTGTGCGTCTGGTACTCAGACAAATCAAATTGCGATCAATGTGCATGTGCAACCGGGTGGCGAAATAATTTGTCACGAAGAAAGTCATATCTACAAATACGAAGGCGGCGGAATTGCTAAGAATTCTGGCGCGTCTGTAAGGTTGTTGCAAGGAGATCGCGGACGCTTGAATGTGGATGCAATTAAAAAATGGATCAACAATCCTAACGATGTTCATTTTCCATTGACGCAATTGGTTTCCCTGGAGGATACAGCCAACAGGGGAGGTGGCGCCATCTATGACTTCGAGGAGATTAAAAAAATCAAGCGTTTTTGCATCGAAAATAACTTACCTCTTCACCTTGATGGAGCTCGATTGATGAATGCCTTGGTGGAAACGAACATCGATCCGAAAATTTACGCAGCAGAATTCGATTCAATTTCACTTTGTATGTCAAAAGGATTAGGCGCTCCGGTTGGATCTGTTTTGGTGGGATCGAAAGATTTTATAAAAAAATCACGACGTGTGCGAAAAGTGTTTGGTGGAGGAATGCGCCAGGCAGGAATAATTGCTGCTGGTGGACTTTATGCGTTGAAGAATAACGTAAATCGATTGAGAGAAGATCATTTGCATGCGCGTCAATTGGAGCAAGAATTAATTGGATTAGAATGGGTGGATTCGGTTATTCCTGTGCAAACAAATATTGTGGTTGTGCTTTTAAGGGAAGCTTCAAAAAGAGATGCGATTATCTCTCTTCTAGCTGAGCATGGAATAAGAATCATGGCTTTTGGTGACGGAATGTTACGCATGGTTACTCACTTGGATATTTCATCTGAACAAATCGATGAAACGTGTTCAATTTTGCGAAAAATTAAAGCCTAAATGCAATTCGTTCGAATTTTCCTGTTGATTTCCCTGTTTTATTCTTGTACGTCAGACAGGAAAGATGAGGTGTTGAACATGAATGATTTGACACCGCAGGCACGTCAAACCAAACAAACTGAAAAAGATACAAGTGAAGCTGAAATCGATTTCGGATTCAGTATTCCATTGGCGGATTCTTCAGGTATTACGGTCATGGAGATGGATTTCATGAAACAGCCCATGTTTCCGGATCGATTCATGCCAGATTCTATTTTAAAGTTAAAACTGGATCTAAAAGAAGATAAACTATTTTTCGGTCAATGGATTTTTGCTGATTCTTTAAAAACGCGAAACGCTTTATTCAATTGGTTAGATTGTTTTGGTGCCAATTGCAATGCCATTAAATATTTGTCTGAATCTCGTTTTCAAAACGAGGCCATGCTCCTATTTGTTAATGACACTTCGATCATTTACCTGTCATCCAAGTCAAACTTGGACGAAAAGAAATGGCAGCATTATTTGGAATTAAAGTACGGTATTGATTTATGGAAAACAGTGATAGTACAGAGCAATGGAAAGAAGGCAAAATGGTATTCTTACGAAAAATTGAAGCAAGCTAATAAAGCTAGTTTTATTCCACTTAAAAAAGAGTAATTATGAAAATCATCAACAGAGGATTTATTACAGTGCGCGCTAAGTCGGCATTTTGGGACTGGGCGAATCAGTTTGAGGATTCTTTCGGTTTTACGGAAGCAGATGGCATTGAACCAAACGCCTACCTTATTACAGAAGATTTTTTTGAAATCGAACCATTGATTGAGCAAAACTTTAAGCAGATTTTCATCAATGAATTGTCTATGGTAAACGAAAATGAAGAAGAATGGCCGCAAGACCGCACGCAAGAACTATTTCTTGAATGGTTTCACCTGGAGTTAGGATCAACGGTCTTCGATCTTGAAAAATCAGATTTAAAAGCGGAAAAGCTCTAATTCATTGAATAATTTGGCCGCATCATTTTTTTAGTTGCAACTTTCTTGAAGCTGAGTTGTTACAATAGAAAAGCAATTTCATGAAAACATTTCTATATATCAGCCTAGGTTTGACAACGATTTTTATTCTGTCACAAGCCTTTATTTCAGGATCTATGAGCAAAATTGAGAAGTATAAATACAATGTGTTAAAAGAGTTTGATCATTTTGAAGTCAGACAATACGAAGCTGCATTGTTTTCGAGTGTTAAAATGAATGCTAAAACCTACGAAGAAACGTCTAGTTCAGGGTTCCGGGTTCTTGCAGGGTATATCTTTGGTGGCAATGAAAAAAATGAAAAAATTGCAATGACTTCACCTGTTGTGATGGAAATGGGCGATACTACTAAAATGTCTTTCATGGTGCCGTCCGACCTCAAAGAAAATGAGTTGCCTAAACCCAATAATGGACGAATTTATTTCGAAAAACAGGAACCGAAAATTATGGCAGCGATTCGTTTTGGTGGTTGGGCCAATGACAAGAGAATTGAAGAATACAAGCAAAAACTTTCACTCGAATTGGAAAAACAAGGCTTGAAGCATACTGGCAAATTCAATTACCTTGGCTATAATCCACCTTATGCCTTAATTGCAAGAAGGAATGAAGTGGTTGTTGAGTTGGTGGGGTTTGAAGGTGGGAAGTAGTTCAAAGGGTTGAACAGGTTCAAGAGTTCAATCTGTTCAAAGGGTTCAAAAATTTCAATAGCCAGCCTATTATTTTGTAAAATGAAAATTGTTTACGTATCTCATATCGTAAATGTGCTTGTTGCAGGTATGATGGGAACTCTGCTGTTTTTTAACTCGACAAGTCCGATAATAGAAGTTTTTGGACCAATAAATCCAGCTGGACAAATTCTTTCTTGTATTTACTTGTCAATTGCCATTATGAGCAGTGTAGCATTGGTTTCAAAGTCTAAATTAATTAGTATAGCTGTTGTTTTGTTTCCGATGCAAATAGTCTATAAACTGTTAACGCTGATTGCAGTTTCAGACAAATTAAATCCTGTCATTTGGTGCAACCTAGCGATAAGTATTTTACACATTTATTCGCTCTATTTGATTTACAAGAATCAACTTCAGGATAAAAAATTGAGTTAGAAAATAGGCAAATATGAAGTCTTAAAGTGTTTTCTGTCATTTCAGAACATAGCATTTGAACAGAAGACAGCATGTAAAAAGTAATTCATAGAGAACCTATATTTTCTCAAACATTCTTAATCAAGTTGGAGTTGTAGTAATTGGGATCTGTTGAGACTTCTTCACCAATCCATTCTGGCAATTCGAAGTACTCATCCTCTGATGTCAATTCGATTTCAGCCAAGCACAATCCTTCGAATTTTCCAGCAAAAACATCCACCTCCCAAATGTGATTCTTATATGCTATTTCGTAGCGAAATTTTTCAATCACCTTTTCTGCGAACGATGAAATGAGTTCCTCTGCATCTTCTAAAGGAATTTCGTATTCAAATTCAGCTCTACTTATCCCTTGCGTTGACCCTTTGATTGTTAGAAAACCTTTAGTTCCTTTAATTCTTATCCGAACAGTTTTTTCTGGGCTATTCAATAAATAGGCTTGTACAATTCTAGATGGAGAAGGTTTTTCGAATTCCTTCCAAAGCTCTTTAATAACAAGAAATTTACGTTCTATTTCCATTTCATTTCAAAGATAAGCAGAAGATCAAAAAATTACTGAACACATCAATTAATCTATCATTCCAAAGGCAGAATTCCTATTTTTGCAGTGTGAATATCTTTTTGACATTCGACTATGAATTGTTTTTTGGCAGTTCCACAGGCTCAGTTGAAAAATGCCTTCTTTCTCCTACGAACAGACTTTTAGAATTAAGCAGAAAATTCAATGTCAAGATGACTTTCTTTGTGGATGTTGGTTATCTCATCAAAGCGAGAGAGTTTTCGTCTGATTCCACTGCATTAATGAAGGATGTCGTTGCGGTTGAAACACAATTAAAAGAAATTGTGGCAACAGGAAATGATGTTCAGCTGCACATTCATCCTCATTGGGAAAAATCGGTTTATAAAAATGAGCAATGGCACATTCAAACAGATGGAGCCTATAAATTGAGTGATTTTTCTGCAGATGAAAAACGCAGAATAGTGCTTGATTACAAAAAATACTTGGATGAATTGATAGGCTACAAAACGAAGGCTTTTCGAGCTGGTGGTTGGTGTATTCAGCCATTTAACGAATTGGAGATAATATTCAAGGAAGCTGAGATAAAGTATGACTCCAGTGTTTTTCCTGGCGGGAAATTTTCTTCCACACATTATGCTTTTGATTTTACAAAGGCACCTAAAAAATGCAGTTACCGGTTTCAGAGTGATGTTTGTCAAGAGGATGCAAATGGCGATTTTGTAGAATATCCTATTTCCTCTATGAATTATTCACCTTTCTTTTATTGGCGTTTATATATGTTGGGACGACTTTTCCCAGAACAACACAAAATGCTGGGTGATGGCGATTTTTTAGCACAACCAGGTCGCAAACGATCTGTTCTTACTAACTTTACTTGGAATCACGTCAGTTCAGATGGGTACTACGTTTCCAAATTGAAAAAGTATTTGAATCGTTCCCTAAAAAAACGTGATAAACAGATGGTTTCAATCGGTCACCCAAAAAGTATGACGAACTATTCCTTTCGAAAATTATCGAATTTTATAGCGGAGACTCACAAGAAACACAATTTTGAAACGTTTAATCATTTGCCTTGAATTTTATAGAAAGAGAACATATAGATATTGAGAAATGGGATCGATTGGTGAGTACAACCAAAGGTAGCAGTGTGTTCTCCATGTCATTTTATCTTGATGCAGTAGCCGAAAATTGGTGTATTTTGGTGAATGAGGATTACACGCGTGGGATGGCCATCCCTTATGTGGTGCGCTTAAAGCTAAGTTGTTGTTATACCCCAATCTTTGTGCGCTACTTAGAGTGGTTTGGTCCTACAATGGACGACCATCGTTTCATGGCGATGCTCAAAGCACATTTCCGTCAAGGACAATTGAATACCAAACAAAAAGTGAGAGCCAAGAAACTGAAGCGCAAAGTATTTCAGGTAATTCAGCCAGTTTCTGAATCGGATGCGAACAGTCAAACCAAGCGAATGCTCAATAAATTTGGAAAATCCTCATTGGAATTGACATGGGGCGATGATTTATCCATGATTATGCATCATATTCGGAGAGAATTACCACAAAAGGTACATTCATTAAATAAAGCATCATTGGATCGATTGGGTGTTTTAGTGAGTGTTTTACAAGAGAAGAAAATGCTTCAAATGTTGACTGTTCGAGAAAAAGGAAGAGGAGTAGGAGGAATATTTGTTGTTGAATTCAATGGCTCACTACTTTATTTAAAAGGTGCCATGAACAAGGATACAAAAGACATGGGAGGAATGTATGCAGCAATGCAGGAAGCCATAGATCTCTCTCAATCCAAACAATTACTTTTTGACTTCGGTGGATCCAATGCTGAAGGTGTGAAGCGATTCAACACGAATCTGGGTGGTCAGGATTCGAAATACTATGCTATTTCGTGGGATAATTTACCAACTTGGTTTCAAATTGTAATGAAAATTAGAGGTTTATGGAAAAAAGGGTAATGCTCATCACCGGTGCATCTGGAGGAATGGGCACGGCTATTTCGAAGTGGTTCAATGAATTTGATTATCAACTTGTCTTACATTATTTTGACCATCAACCAAGTCTCCCAACATCTGAAAATGTCACGCATTTGAATGCTGACTTGCGCGATCCTGCAGCTATACAAGAAATGGTAAAGGAAATTGTTTCCAGGTATGGAAGATTGGACGTCGTAATAAATAATGCAGGTATTTCGAGAAGTGCGATGTCATGGAAAACTTCCTTAGATGCTTGGAATGAAACAATGGCGGTGAACCTGAATGCCCCTTTTGTGATTGCTGCTTCGACAATTCCGAAAATGCGCGAGCATTCATTCGGACGTATCATCAATATTACATCCGTAGTTGCGCAAAGTGGTGCGGTAGGAACGGCGGCTTATGCCGCTTCAAAAGCAGGATTGATTGGTCTGACAAAAACCATTTCTAAAGAGGTTGCTTTGAGTGGAATTACAGTAAATGCCTTAGCGCTCGGGTATTTCAATACGGGAATGATTACAGATGTTCCAGAAGAAATTCAAAAGAACATTGTTCAGTCAATTCCAATGAACCGATTAGGGACAACTGATACAGTGTGTAAAACCATCGAATGGCTTATTTCACAGGAAGCGGGATATGTTACCGGTCAAGTCATTAATTTAAATGGAGGGATGCAAGGTTAGTCATCCTTTTCTTACTTTTGTTTATGTTCAAACTACAAGCAAATACTCCGCGTTGGGTCATCATTCTGATGGATTTGGCCTTATCATTATTCGCCCTGGTATTTGCGTATTTGATTCGATTTGATCTAAAAGCTGACCGTGGACTAATTGAAAACGAATGGGCGGTGCTGTCAAAGTCCATAGGTGTCTATTTTATAGTCAAGTTACTTGTCTTTTATTTTTTCAACATTCACAAAGGATTAGTTCGACATACCTCTACTGAGGACATACGGCGCATATTTTTAGCGGTTGTGACCTGTTCTATCATCTTTTTAGCTTTGGGATTCTTACGGTTTCATTTATTGGATCGTGTTTATCTTTTTCCATTATCCGTATTGATTGTGGAGGCCTTAGTGACATTTGTATTGATGCTGGGTTCGCGGTTTTCGATCAAATTATTGTACTTGGAATCCATTAAGTCAAGCAGTGAAGAAGAAAGGGTGTTGATTTATGGTGCCGGTATCTCCGGATTGATAACGAAAAGAACGATTGAAAAGGACATTCGTTTGACTTACAAGATTGTCGGTTTTATTGATGATAACAAGAAAATGATTGGCACTCGCTTGGAAGGTGTTACTATTTTTTCGACTTCGGATTTGGAGAAAATAATCAAAGAAGAGGGTGTGAATACGGTTATTATCGCGATTCAACAACCTGATGAGGAAAATCGCAAAAGAGTTGTTGAAATTTGCCTTGAAAATCAAGTGAAAGTTCAGAAAGTTCCAAGTCCGAAAAGTTGGATAAACGGTGAATTTTCTGCGAAACAAATTGCCAAGGTGCGCATTGAAGACCTTTTGGGTAGAAAACCAATTGTTCTCGATGAAAAAAAGATATCTACCGAGTTGACAGGCAAAACGATTCTTGTAACAGGAGCTGCAGGATCAATCGGCAGTGGTTTGGTGCGGCAAATTGCGAATTACGAACCAGAAAAAATTATTTTGCTCGATCAAGCTGAATCTCCGTTGTATGATTTTCAACAAGAACTTCTTTCTTCGTTCAATCATCTCAAATTTGAAGTCGTAATTGGTGATATACGAAGTTATGAGCGAATGGAACGTTTGTATGATTATGCGCGACCTCAATATGTATTTCATGCAGCGGCCTACAAACATGTGCCTTTAATGGAAAGCAATCCCAGTGAAGCAGTTTTAACGAACGTAAAGGGTACACGCAATCTTGTTGATTTATCGATAAAATACAATGTTTCCAAATTCGTCATGGTTTCTACAGACAAAGCTGTGAATCCAACAAATGTGATGGGGGCTTCAAAACGAATTGCTGAAATATACGCTCAGGCGGCGAACGAGCAAGGAGTTACGCGTTTTGTGACAACCCGATTTGGAAATGTATTGGGTTCGAATGGATCGGTTATTCCACTTTTTCAAAAGCAAATTGAGAATGGTGGACCAGTGACTGTGACAGATGAGCGTGTGACACGTTTTTTCATGACAATACCAGAAGCTTGTCAATTGGTGCTTGAAGCTGGAACAATGGGCGAAGGCGGAGAAATTTTTGTGTTTGATATGGGTGAATCGGTTAAGATCATCGATTTGGCGCGTAAAATGATTCAATTAAGTGGCTTAGAAGTTGGAAAAGACATTGAAATAAGAGTGACTGGTTTACGTCCGGGGGAGAAATTGTACGAGGAACTTTTAGCGGAGGAAGAAAATACCATCCCAACCCATCATCCCAAAATCCTAAAAGCTAAAGTCAGACAGGAAAATGAAAACATGATCTTGGAAATTAATTCCTTGGTTGAAATGTTCGAGTCACAGCAAAATGAAAAGATTGTTTCTAAAATGAAAGAGATTGTGCCTGAATTTGTTAGCAACAATTCGGATTTCGAAAAATTGGATAAAAAATGATTCAACCCGCTCATATTCAGGTTCGCTTTTCAGACTTAGATGTTCTTGGTCATGTGAACAACACGGTCTATTTCAGTTATTTTGAGATGACCAGAGTACATTATTTCCGTGAATTACTTGGAATAGATTGGGATTGGCAATCTTTTGGAATTGTTCTTGTTAAAAATGAAATTGAGTATAAACACTCAGTTTTATTGAATGATCGACCATCCATAAAGATGATTACAGAGCAAATTGGTGATAAAAGTTTTGTATTGCGTTATGAATTGATGGTAAACAACGTTCTATATGCAATTGGGAGATCAGTGCAGGTTTGTTTTGATGCGCACACACAGAAAACAATTGCAATTCCATCAGAAATGCGAGAGATGCTAAAAAGAATTGAAGAGTAAAAATTTTATTCAGTTAACTAAAAATTGACACTATGAAATTTAGATTAATTGCCCTGTTTTCGTTGGTTTTTTCGTCTGTATTTTGTCAGATTCCGGCAGTTAAAAAAACAAATTGCTACGACAAGCTTAATGAGCGAAAAAAAACACGTTTTGCGGATTGGGAATGCGGAAAATTGGCAGGAGTTGTAGATTGCAATGAAAAATTGACCTACGACGACAATACCAAGACGATTTTAAGTGGAAACATTGGGACACCGTATACAGGAACATGTGAAACGTGCCACCTAAATGGTTTGTTGGAGCGCAGAATCACTTTTGTGAATGGAAAGGAAAACGGCATTGATACAACTTATTATAAATCGGGATGTCCGCAAGTTGTCCGCAATCATATTTTGGGTGCGGAAATGGGGCAGTGGTTTTATTTTTATGATAGCACACAAGCTGTTGCATGGGAAATGAATTATAATTTGGGTCTTAAGCATGGAAAGCAATTGTATTTAACGAAAGAAGGAGATACGACTCGTTATGAATTTTACAACAACGGAAAATTGCATGGTATCAAAAAGAGTTATTATCCTGAATCCAAAATTGAGAAGGAAATCAGCTACAAAAATGGTATGATGGATGGACCATTCAAAGCATATAGTCGTGATGGAAAGTTGCTTCAAGAGCTTAGCTACAAAGAAGGAAAAAAAGACGGGGAACTAAAGTATTTTTACAATGATGGAACTCCTTTATCGGTAGAACATTGGACTATGGATGTGAAAAATGGTGAGTTCAAAACATTCTATTATGAAGGAAATATTCAGGTAACAGAAAATTACAAAAAAGGAGTGCCAGAAGGTTGGTTTGAAGAAAAATGGCCCGATGAAAAGGTGAAGAGGTCAGCCTTGTATAAAAAAGGTGTGGTGATTGAAGAACACAAGTTTGATCAAAACGGAACTGAAACTTACACCTTCGGAGTGGAGGCGAAAAAAGAAAAAGAGGATGATGCTGCGCCAGGAACGGAAACTAAGAAATCTAAAAAGTCGAAAAAAAGCAAGAAAGATTCCAATAAGGACAAAGGAAATCAGCTGAAGGTAGAATGATTACTATTGGTGTAATTGGCGGTGGAGCAGCCGGATTTTTTTCAGCGATTTCCGCAAAACAGCATTTTCCACAAAGTAAAGTAATCATCTTTGAGCGATCCTCAAAGTTTTTGTCAAAGGTTAAAATTTCTGGAGGGGGTCGCTGCAACGTTACAAATGCCTGTTTTGACAATCGCCTATTGGCAGCGCATTATCCCCGAGGTGAAAATTATTTGCGCAAAGCTTTTGAACAATTCAATGCGCAATCTACAATTGACTGGTTCGAAGGTCGTGGTGTAAAGCTCAGAACGTATCCCGACAATTGCATTTTTCCTCAATCCAACAATTCTCAGTCGATCATCGATTGTTTTATGCAAGAGGTCATCCAAAAAGGGATCGAATTAAAAACGAATTTTCATGTAAGGCAGATAGCGTTAATTGATACTGGATTTTCTATCAGTAATGAAGAGGAAATACTAAATCTAGATCGACTGATAATTACCACCGGAGGGCAGCCAAAAAGTAGTGGATTAAAGTGGTTGGAAGACTTAGGGATAACAATCGTTGAGCCCGTTCCGTCTCTGTTTACTTTCAATATGCCTGCTGATCCTGTAAGAGAATTAATGGGCAATGTTGTGGAGAAAACAACTGTTCGTGTGGAAGGATCAAAGCTTACTGGGAAAGGTCCACTTTTAATCACACATTGGGGAATGAGTGGACCAGCAATTCTTCAATTGTCTGCATGGGGTGCAAGGGAATTGTCGAAGAGAAATTACCAATTTACAATTCTTGTTAACTGGTTAAATGAAATGAAAGAGGAGGAGTTGAGGACACAACTTTTATCTACATTGAAAAAGGAACCGCTTAAATTATTGACTACTTATAATCCATTCCCCATAACATTAAGATTGTGGCATTTTCTTTTAAATAGGGCAGCTGTTCCAAATGAGCTGCGCTGGAAGGATCTAAGTGGGAAAAACTTGAATCGACTCGTCAATACGTTGATCAATGATCGCTATGAGGTCCAAGGAAAAACAACGTTTAAGGAAGAGTTTGTTACTGCAGGTGGAATATCATTAAAAGAAATTGACTTTAAAACAATGGAATGCCGAACTGTAAAAGGATTGTTTTTTGCAGGTGAATTACTTGACATAGATGGCATTACGGGTGGTTTCAATTTTCAAGCAGCTTGGACAACTGGCTTCATTGCAGGCAAACATGTAGGTAACTGATTTTTAAACATGTTCCCTGAAATAACGGAGCACATCTGTTGTTGTAACGATTCCTTTTAACTTGTTTTCTTCTGTCACAGGTAAAGCATGAAATTCATTTCTCAAAAAAATATCGGTTACCTCTTTTAATGAAGCCTCCTCTGAAATGCAAACTGGATTTTCTGACATGATATCCTTTACATGGTGGCTGTTGTAAACGATATCATTGTCATCCAGGGATGCATTGTGAACCACCCTCATAAAATCAATTAGACTGACAATTCCTTTTATCTGACCATGATCTGTAACGGGGATATGGTGGTGGAATTTTTGCTTTTCATACAAATGTTTTAGAACCAATAAATTGTCATCCGGATGAACGGAAATTGGATCTGAGGTCATGAATTTAGAAACGGAAATTGATAAGTCCATACAATCATTTTTATTGCGAAAATAAGGACAGCAATCATTAAGTGCATTGATGAATGTCAATTCAAATCTTGCATTGTACAGGTATTTTTGCCTTACAAAGCGATGAAATCAATCATAACAATATTGTTCATTGGTTTTATTACAAACAATTAAAACAGCTTATAAATTAGACACCTATGAAAACAAAATCAATAGTAGAACTTGCTGCAATTTCGTCAACACTGTACACCTTGTCAAAGGATAAAGAATTAAGAGAGAAATTAGCTCAGTGGGCGGAAAAAGGAAAAGACAAAGTAAATGACTTTGTGAAAGAGAAAATGGTAGATGAAGATGGTAAAGAACTTGATTTTATGGAAAAGATTTCCGTTAAAATGGAAGAGTCTGTGAAGGAAATGGAAGATAAAATTTCAGAAACAGTTAGTTCTTTATACAGTAAAATGAACATTACGCATACGGATGAACTCGCCAAGATAAAGGAACGGTATGACGATATGAAAAAGGAATTGTCATTGACAAAATCCCGTTTGACTAAACTAGAAAAAAAGGAGCAATGAAATGGGCTTCTTTTCAGGGCTAAGGAGTCGATATAAGTCTTTTGTTCGTTACAATCAGATCCTGCGTGTTTTTGTAAAATACGGTTTTGAGGAGTTGGTTGCTTATATGATTGCTTCGGGAAAATACCGCTTTATAAGAAAGTTTATTCCACAAACAACGAAGCGTCACGCGCAGAAATACACGAAGTGGGAGAAAATGCGCTTGATTTGTGAAGAGTTGGGTCCAACCTTTATAAAGTTTGGACAGATTCTTAGCAATCGACCAGACCTTCTTCCAGATGATTTGATTCTTCAATTTGAAAAACTTCAAGACAATGTTCCGCCATTTTCTGGTTCCAAAGCAAAAGAGGTTGTGGAGTTAGAATTGAAGCAACCGATCGATAAGTTATTCGCAAGTTTCGAATTGGATGCCTTTGCCTCAGCTTCCATGGCGCAGGTGCATCGGGTGACTTTAAATACAGGTGAAAAAGTTGCACTTAAAATCCAAAGGCCGAACATTAGGAAAACGATTGAAGAGGATATAAAAGTGATGTATCAACTTGCTACACTTTTTGAAAAGAGAATGCCTTCAACGAGAAGTTTTGATCCAAAAGGATTAGTTAAGAATTTCGAACAAAGTATTTTGAAGGAACTAGATTTTATTCATGAATCGGTTAATATTCAGCGGTTTTACGGCAATATCAAGGCTGATCCAACTGATAGTACAACACGCACGCCAAAAGTCTTCAAGCAATATACGACCAGTAAAATCCTTGCAATGGAATTCATTCAAGGGATTAAAATTTCAGATATTGGTCAGCTCAAATCAAGGGGGTTTGATGTAAGGAAGATCTCAAGGAAATTAGCTGTTTCATATATCAAGCAAGTTTTTCAGTATGGTTTTTTTCACGCAGATCCACATCCTGGAAATATTTTAGTGACAAGAGACGGAGAAGTTTGCTTTTTGGATTTCGGTATGATGGGAAACATTTTACCCAGAGATATTCAAATGTTTGCAAATCTTTTTATTTCAGTCAAAACGGAGGATCTTGCTGGAGTGGTGCGTGCATTGCAAGTAATGTCTGAAAATACTGTTATCAACGATCTTCGAGCTTTTGAATTCGCGTTGAATGAATTTCTGATGAGTTACAGTGTTTCAATGTATCATCAAAATGAAATGAGCACTATCCTGATGCAGTTAAAAGATATCATTGTCGACTATGGTATAAAGGTTCCTCCTCATTTTTTTCTTCTGGCGCGCTCTATGGTAACGATTGAAGGCGTAATTCATCACCTCGATCCTCAGCTTGATCTTATGGCATTGGCTAGGCCCTATATTGCTCAATCGATAAAAAAAGAACTAAATCCAATGAAGTTGTTGAGTAAGATGATCAATGGGATTTATGAGTTTGCATCATACATGGAAGAATTTCCTCAAGATCTTAGAAATGCAATTCGGAAAATAAACAATGGAAAGGTCAGTGTAGATTTGACGCATAAAGGAATGGATCCAATGATTCACACATTGAATCGCGTATCAAAACACGTAATTACCTCCATAATTCTTTCAGGTCTAATGATTGGAAGTGCCATGTTTATTATTCGCGATGTAGAACCGAAATGGAATGGAATTTCAGTGTATGCACTTTTGGGAATGATTGCAGCTCTATTTTTAGCAGTGGGAATATGGCGAGATCTTAGAAAAGGTGATCACGACGATTGGCCTGGATGGAACAACGAATAAATTCAAACTTTTGATTTCTTGCGCAAATCTTGATAGTCCAACCAATAAATAACTTTGATTGATAAACTATTCAAAGGAATATTTTCAAACAACGTGTTCAGATTTGAAAAATAGCTTGCATCAAATTTTAGGTCATTTTGAAAAATCGCATTCTTCCAAACAAAATTAATTTCGCTACCGGGTCTAAAAACCCAACGATAGACAAAATCCAATGTGAAGGCGTTGTAATTAATATTATACACTGAGTTTCCCTCGTTATCCAAACCCGTATGTGTGCTAGGTGCCAATGTGCCATCCATGTTTAAATCATAGAATGCATTATAAGAAAGGGCAGAACGATAGTGTCTAACCCTCAATGAAATTCCCATGAGATTGGTCAGGGTATAGTTTAAATTGATTGTGTTCGTAGTATTGATGCGGTCCCTTGAGCCAAATAAAATTCCAGGTGGTTGAAGAGCTGGGGAGCCAAAAGGAAAAGCATACCCAATGCCATTGATTGAAAACTCGTGTTGCCAAGAATAGATAAGAAATAATTTATCGTTGATCCGAAAACGTGGACTGATACTATATGAATATTCTTTCCATGATTTCCATGAGATAAAAGCATAACCAGCACCCGCGTCTAATGCAAATCGTTTTTGGTAGTTACTAGAAAACCAATAACGGACATCACACCAAGTAGGGGAAAGAAAGTAACGACCTGGAGTTCTTGTTTCAAAATAATCATAACCTTTAGTAAACGAACTGTTTATCGTTAAACCAGTTGCGTGAAATCCTTTTATGAGCGCAAAAAAATTGATGTCCGAGGTTGTAAAAGTGTAAACATCCGGATTATACAATCGTGTATAGGTAACTGTGGCGCTCGCTCGAGATTGAAGAATTTTCCAAAAAGGTTTGAAAAAACGCAGACCGAAGGTAGATTCGAGAATTCGCTTATTGTTATTTGTGTTGAAACCGAGATCATTTGGATTGTAAGTGTCTGATTCTTCCAAATAACTTCCCTGTATAACAAAAGTACCGGTCTGTTTACCACCACTAAAGCCAAAGTTATGACCTAAGAGTTGGTCTGCCGTATACAGTTTAGCTGAAACCGTTCCTTTTCCAGCAATGAAGTATTTATTATCCGACAAATTGATCTTCGTATTCAGACCCGATACATTCGCATCGTAAAAAATACCTTCGCGCATGACATTCGTATTCGTGAATGTAATGAAACTGTTGTTTTTTAAATTCTGATCCAATACCAATACATTATAGTTGCTTAAAGGAGATACAACAATTGATCGTTCTATACCAGTTGAATCGTTAATTGCAGTGCCAGATTGTTCAGCGGTGAGTCCATTGAAAACACCGATACCCAAACCTGATTTTGTTCGACCAGATATTTTTGTGGCATTATATAATTGCGATGAGGAAGGCACCGAACCTAGACTTTCGCCCTGCAATAGATTTGTTTGAAGCACTTCATTTGGCGATTGAATTCCAATTCTGCGTGAATAGAATAAACCTGATTTATTGAACAATTCTGTTCCTTCGGTAAAGAATTGCCTATTTTCATTGAACTGAATTTCAAAAGGACTAATATTCAATACGTTATTATCGAAAACAACTTGTCCGAAATCAGGAACCAAGGTCATATCCAAGGTAAATGCTTCGTTAAGGCCAAGTTTTATGTCCATGCCTCCATTGAAAGAGCTAGACCAAGCTTTTGGATCATTTTGATCGGCACCATGATCGGCATAACCTGAAATATAGGGAACCATTGCTAAACGAAGCGGTGGCTGGATACCTTTCAAATTTGTAAGTGAACCAAATTGAGCTGGCCAATTGTCGAAATCAGGTTTGACAGGACTCCAAACAGCTTCTTCTCGGTTGCGACTGATGTACCGAAAGAAATTAATCCCCCAGTCTTGACTGTCTTTTTTAGGGAAACGAATGGCAGAATATGGAATACGCATTTCTAATTGCCAGCCTTTTTCATTGCGCACAACGGCGCTGTTCCAAACCATATTCAATTCAATGGTTTCCGTTTCAGCAAATAGCTTTGCATCGTATTGCACCCCCATACTACTGACTCCAAAGGCAAAGGCATTTAAATCATCATTGTAGGTATCGAAATAAACTTGGAAATTGTCAACATTGGCGTTAAAGTCATCTCGCTGAGAAAGCACTTTTGAAACATGTTCTGGATCATCATAGCAAATCGCAGCTATGTAAATCGCTTGGTCATCATATAGCACACGGACTTCTGTTTTTTGAGATGATTGATCCCCAGGATTTGGCTTAAATTGGGTAAAATCGTCAGCTACGCTAGCATCGTTCCATTCAGCTTCTTTGAGTTCTCCATCCAACGTTATTTTTTCTTTAATAGGATGTGCCTCTATCGATTTTTGAGCAACTAAATGGAAGGTCACTAAAACGCAAAGATTAAGGAGCAAAATTTTCATCGAAAACAAAGATAATTACTGCCTTTGTCTTTGAAACCGAAATTGGATGAGCGGCTTTATTTCATGAAAAATGTCATTCAGTGCATAAGAACGTGGTTTTCCTCAAATTGATTCCAGATTTCATCGCGGTGATTGGGATGAGCTATTGAAGTGAGAAGCATCGCGCGATCGTGTAAACTCTTGCCAAATAAGTTAACGGCACCATATTCTGTAACAACCCAGTGAACATCCGTGCGCGTAGTGACAACTCCTGATCCTTCCGCTAACGTATTAACAATTTTAGATTTTCCATCAGAAGTAGTTGAACGAATTGCAATTATTGGTTTTCCGCCTACTGATGCGGCCGCTCCTCTAATGAAATCCGGTTGACCTCCAGCTCCAGAGTATATTTTCGAACCAATTGAATCTGCACAAACCTGTCCTGTTAAATCAATTTCTATGGCTCCATTAATGGCAACAACCTTTGGATTTGAGGCAATTATATTGATTTCATTTGATTTAGAGAATTCCAAAAAAAGAAAAGAAGTATTTCTATTGAGATAGTCATAAAGTACTTTGCTGCCAAGGGCAAATGAGCAAACCGTTTTGAATCGTTCATATTTTTTATCTCTATTGGTTATAACGCCATTTTCAATGAGTGGAATAATAGCGTCGGAAATCATTTCTGAATGTATGCCTAAATTTCGATGGCTGTGAAGTGAACCCAATACGGCATTCGGAATAGAGCCAATGCCAGTTTGAATAGTTGATCCATCTTGAATGATTTCTGCAACATTCTCTCCAATCTGTCTTTCGATTTTGTCAGGAAGGGCCTGCTTATAATGAGGCAGTGGTTCTGTGTGCTCGATCATAAGATCAATTTCAGAAACATGAATTACTGTATCACCAAATGTGCGGGGCATGTTGTTATTTATTTGCGCGATGACATATGTGGCGCATTCAACTGCTGCGCAGGTCACATCTGCCGATAATCCAAGTGAGCAGTAACCATGCTGATCTGGGGGAGAAACTGAAACTAAAGCGATGTCCAGAGGAATAATGTAGTTTCGAAAAAGTGTGGGACAATTACTGAGTGCGACAGGTACATAACTGCCATGGTCGTGCTGAATAGCTTGACGCATATTTTTGCCAACAAAAAAAGGCTTTGGGTTAAAAACACCCCTAAACTTTTCATCTGCAAAAGGAGCTATTCCTTCTGTATGCAGTGAATAGATACTTATATTAGTGTAATTAAGAGCTGATTTACAAAGTTCGTTAATCAGTTGTTGTGGAGCAGCCGCAACGGAATGTATGAAAACATTGCTGTTGGATTGTAAAATTTCGGAAATTGAATGGATTGGCATTGTTTCTTTTTTGCGTGAATTTCAAATAAATTCAGCGAGAAAAAATTGATTTCAAACAATCCTTCTGAAGGTCAAATTGATTCTACCTTCTTCGATTTTTTTTGCTTTAGCAATCGTGTGTTTCCAAAAGTGCTGCAATGAACCGCCCATTACAAGAAGGGAGCCATGGCTTAAGTTGAAGGAAATTTTTTCTTTTGTCAAATTGTGTTTCAGATCAAACCGCCTTTCAGCACCAAAACTAATTGAAGCAATGACGGGATCAATTCCAAGTTCTTTTTCACTGTCAGCATGCCAACCATTGCTATCCTGACCGTCACGGTAATAATTTGCTAAAACGGAATTGAATGTTGCTTGACTTTCAACTTCGATGCACTGATGTATTTTAGTCAATGTATCGAAATAGGTTTTTGGAATTAAATTTTTATTTGAATAACCATAATTCTCTCCATTCAATGAATAAAAAGCTTCTAAACGTGGGATGAGGTGAGTTTTGCCAAATAGTTTTATTTTTCCTTGTTGCCAGTCTATTTTTTCAATTAATTCATTGTACAATTCGTCGGCATATTGGACGTCAAAGAATTGCTTTTGGAAGAGAATCCAACCATCTTTTAATTCGAATCGCTCCATTAAATGTAACCAACAAGATCATACATTAAATAGCCAGAAGTCTCTTTGATAAAAGCATCCCATACTTCGAAATTGTCGTAGTTTGGCAAGACGTATTGATCCCATTGATACTTTCTTTTTGGTCCACAATAATGATCCGTTGTAAATTGATCACATTTCATTCCCTCTTTCTCAAAACAAGCCATTGCTCTGCGCATGTGTTTGCCTGAGGTGATGAGCAGAAATTTTTTAAAATGAGGATAGGATTGATCCAAGATTTTTTTCGATTCAACAGCATTCTCATGCGTGTTTCTAGACACCTCTTCAGTAATGATGTCGCCTTCTGGAATTCCCCACGAGACCAAAACTTCTTTCATTTGAGCTGCTTCATGCAAACCTCGGTCTGTAACATAACCATTGTCGCCGGAAATCATAATTTTTTTAATTTTTTTCTTGTGGTACAATGTCAATGCTTGCCAAATGCGATCCCCACCTCTGCGAATGCTTAATACATCAAGATCTGTATTGTATTCAGCCATACCCGTAAGCACTATGCCAACATCGTAGTGTTTGACGTCTTTGATTTTTTTTCCTGGAATTTCCCACATTCTGAATAATTCGCCAAGTATACTTGAGTTTGTGAAAAATAAAAACAGAATTATTGCAAGCCATTTGAACCGTTTCTTCCAAGGCTCTCGTGGCCAGAAAAAATGAAGTCCAACGGCAGCAATAAACCAATTGAACGGCGACAATAAAAACAGTAGTGCTTTAGATAGTATGAAGAACATAATGCAAAAATAAATGGTTTCTTCCGTTAAATTGTCGAATTCCATTCACTAAGAAGAATTAGTTTTGTAAAAAAAAGATTCTATCGATGAAATTACTGGAGGATTTATTTGGAATAAAATATGCTGATATCAATCAGTTTTTAGTGAAAATGGGCACAAACCTTCTCGTTGCTATTTTAATACTGATTATTGGATTTTGGTTAGCAAAAATTGTTTCAAAAGGTTTGAAAAGAGTACTTCGAAAAAGCCATACGGATGAAGGTTTGGTGACTTTTATATCCAGCTTCATGTCTATGGTTTTAAGAATCTTAGTTGTCGTAACATCGATCACCCAAATAGGTGTGGAAATGACTTCCTTCGTTGCTATCTTAGGAGCAGCCGGTTTGGCAATAGGTATGGCTTTTTCAGGCACCTTATCCAACTTTGCCGGTGGCGTGATGATTTTGGTGCAAAAGCCATTTAAAGTAGGGGATTTAGTTCTTACACAAGGTGAAAAAGGTGTGGTGAAAGAAATTCAGATATTCAATACATATTTGCATACCACAGACAATAAGGTGATCATACTTCCTAACGGACCGGTGGCTAATGGAAACATAACAAATTTCACAAAGGCAGATAAGCGTCGCGTGGATTGGAAGTTCAGTGTGGCGTATGGTGATAGCTTTGATATGGTGAAATCTAAAGTGGAAGCTTTCATTGAAGAAGACCAGCGTATTTTGAAAGATCCAGCACCTTTTGTAGGAATTCTTCTTTTGGCTCATTCTTCTGTGGACGTTGAGGTACAGGCATGGGTTTCCACAGATGATTACAATGAGGTGTTTTATGAAATGAACGAACGTATTTACAAAGAATTTAAAACTGACGGGCTTCATTATCCGTTTCCGCAAATGGATGTTCATCTTCGATCTCAAAACTAATGGAACTGAACCAACATCCTTTGATTAAAACCTATATTCAAAACAATCGTTTTGGTGACTTGTTGGGAATGCAATTTTCGATTCTAGCTCCAGGAAAAGTTGAATACCATTTGGAAATTGGCAATGAACATCTCGCAACGCCTTTTGCCGCTCACGGTGGAGTTATATCAGGGTTATTAGATGCTACCTTGGGCGTTGGTGCATTGAGCGCTGTTTGTGAAGAAGGTCATGTGGTGTCGACAGTTGAAATGAAAGTTTCCTTTTTTCGTCCTGCCCTTGAAGGAGACACGTTAATTGCTCATTCCACTATTTTGCAAAAGGGAAAACGAATTTTGTTCATGGAGGCGCTCATTCACAATCAAAATAAGGAACTCGTTGCAAAAGCCTCTGGTACTTTGAATAGTTACCCGAAAGAAAAAGCAGGATATTAATTTTAAGATCGACTAATCAGTCTGTTTTTAGTATATTTGCTGAAAATAAAGGTGATGAGCAAGAAAAATCAATTGATGGCAACAGCGCGGAAACTCTTTGCGCAAAAGGGATTTTACGGGACTCCAACAGCAAAAATTGCCAAAGATGCAGGTGTCAGCAACGGTATTCTTTTTCACTATTTTCCAACGAAGGATCACTTAGTAAAGGCGATGTATTTCGATGTTAAAGACAGGATTTTTGATTACTCTTTAAGTCAAGTTTATAAAGGAGCAACGCTGAAAGAAAGTATATACACGCTTTGGTTGGCAGCAGTTGAATGGTATGTTGAAAATCCAGAGGACTTTAATTTTATGCTGCAATTTGAAACTTCACCATACTACAGTGTAGAAACTGAAATGTCTCACCGCCACACACAATTGACCATTGAATTGATGGAAAAGGGGCTTGAACAAGGAGTCTTCAAGAACATACAAGCTTTTCTGTTGTTTCAAATAATGATGAAGATGGTTGAAACAACCGTGGAATATCTTCAATTGAACAGTGAATTACAAGAAGATTTTGCTTTCCGAAATGGACTTTTTGAAGTGGCATGGGATGCAGTTAAAAAATAATTAGATTATGAAAAATGTCGCTTTGATTACTGGTTCATCCAGCGGAATAGGATTGGAACTTGCTAAAATTCATGCTTCGAAAGGCGGAGATTTGGTGCTTGTTGCTCGCCGTGAGGATGAGTTGAATAAATTAAAGACAGAATTAGAAACTAAATACTCCATAGAAGTCAAGGTTTTTAAATCTGATCTTTCACAACCAGGTGCCGCAAAAGGGTTAGCTGAAAGATTGTCTGAAGCAAATATTCAAATTGATGTATTGATGAACAATGCTGGTTTTGGAGGGCATGGTCGATTTCATGAGAGAAATATCGATCAGGATATTGAAATGATTCGTTTGAATGCAATAGCATTGACAGAATTAACTCATTTTATTGTGCCTCAAATGATTCAAAGAGGCAAGGGCCGGATTTTGAATACCGCAAGTTCTGCAGCTTTCATGCCTGGACCTTTGCAAGCAGTTTATTTTGCTACCAAGGCTTACGTCGTTTCTTTTTCTCAAGCCATTCACCATGAACTGAAACCATATGGTGTTTCAGTAACAACTCTTTGTCCTGGACCAGTAAAAACAGGTTTTGAAAAAACGGCAGGACTGGAAGGTGTGGATTTATTTAAAATGGCATTATCACCCGAACATACAGCAAAAAAAGGATACAGTGGAATGGAAAAAGCGCGCATGATTGTATTTGATCAGAAGTTACTTACATTCTCGGTTAATTGGATCATACCTTTCGTTCCGCGAAAATTTTTGCTTAAAATGATTGAAAAGATGCAAACCATAAAATAAGTTTTTTCTAAAAAATGAAAAGCACTTTAATTCATTAACTTTGCATTTGAAATTAGCGTAATGGTCCTTTTCTTTAATGATGTTTCCGGTTCTGAGGTACTAGTAATACTTGCCTTCATTTTGATGTTTTTCGGATCGAAAAGCATTCCAGGAATTGCACAAACATTTGGAAGAACAATTCGTCAAATTAAAGATGCCTCCAATGATTTGCAAGAGGAAATCCGCAAGTCAGGTATGGACATCAAAAAAGACATGAATTTTAAACACCTGATTGAAGACTCTGCGCGTGAAATTTCTCAACCATTGGATCAGGTTGTAGATGAATTAGAGTCGTCGGTGAAGTTTGAACCAATTAAAAATACGGCAATTCCATCTTCGCCGCCGCAAATATCTAACGAGTACGTTGATCAACTTCCAATCGACCAGCAGCAAGCAACTGCGGAAGATACTGCGCGCTCAGAAGACGCTGTAAATCCAACGAAATTAGACTCCTAACAGGAAGATAATATATTCTTCACACGTATCGCAAGGGGTTGATACGAAAAAAGGTCGTATCTTTGCACTCAATTTTATAATATATAGATGACATTTGAGGAACTCGGGCTAAAGAGTGAGGTGCTGAAGTCGTTACAAGAACTGGGGTTTGAAGCACCTACTCCGATCCAAGAAAAAGCCATTCCCTACTTATTAGGAGAGAATAGTGATTTTGTTGGACTAGCTCAAACAGGAACAGGTAAGACCGCAGCGTTTGGTCTACCATTAATTAACAACATTGAAAATCACGCAAAAACGCCGCAAGGCTTGGTAATCTGCCCAACGCGTGAACTCTGCTTGCAAATTGCAAAAGATCTGGAAACGTACTCCAAACATTTAAAGGTAGCTGTGGTTGCCGTTTATGGAGGAACAGACATCAGAAAACAGATGACCGACATCAAAAGAGGTGCATCTATCATTGTAGCAACGCCAGGACGTTTAATGGATTTAATCAACAGAAGAGCCATCTCTTTGGCAGATGTTGAGTATGTCGTATTGGATGAAGCGGATGAAATGCTGAACATGGGATTCAAAGAAGATATCGATGCGATATTGGAAACGACTCCAGATACCAAAAATGTTTGGTTGTTCTCAGCTACAATGCCAGCTGAAGTTGCGCGAATTGCAAAGAATTACATGACGGATCCTTTGGAGGTTTCGATCGGACATAAAAATCAAAGTAACGAGAACATCGATCACATCTACTATGTTGTGAAAGAGAAAGATCGTTATGCCGGTGTGAAAAGATTAATCGATTTCAATCCTGAAATTTATGGATTGATTTTCTGTCGTACCCGTCAGGAAACTGCTACAGTTGCTGAGAAATTAGGGAAAGAAGGTTATTCTGCTGAACCCTTGCATGGTGATTTATCGCAAGTGCAACGCGATCGTGTGATGGACCGTTTCCGTAAAAAAGATATTCAAATCTTGGTAGCGACTGACGTTGCTGCGCGTGGTTTGGATATTGATAATATTACACACGTTATCAATTACAATTTACCAGACGATATTGAAAACTATACTCACCGAAGTGGACGTACAGCGCGTGCGGGACGTAAAGGTGAATCGTTAGTTTTGATCAATACACGTGAAAGTGGTAAAATTCGTGCAATTGAAAAACAAATGCGCACAACATTCACATTAGGAACTGTTCCAAATGCTGAAGAAATCTGTGAAATCCAGTTGATGAAATTAATCAACAAGGTAATTAAAACGGATGTGCGTGAAAAAGACATCGAGAAGTTTATGCCAACGATTATGGCTGAATTCGAAAGTATGTCTAAAGAAGAAGCTATCAAACATTTCGTTTCTACTGAATTCAACCGTTTCATTGAGTACTACGAGCGTGCAGGAGATTTAAATGCTACTGCAGGCAAAGGGGATGACCGTGGAATGGAAGATCGTTCAAGACGTCGTGACCGCAAAGGTGATGAGACAGAAAGCGGTAAAACACGTTTCTTCGTTAGCATTGGTCGTCGAGATGGTCTTAATCCAGGCGGTTTGTTGCGTTTAGTATGCGACGCTACAGGATTGAAATCTGCGAATGTTGGAAGAATTGATATCATGACTTCTTATTCGTTCTTTGAAGCGGATAATGAATACGCCGATAACATTTTGAGAAAAGTAAATGGTGCTGATTACGAAGGTCATTCAGTAAGCATTGAAATTACAAAAGCGAAATCTGGTGGCGGTGGAAACCGTGGCGGTAGTCGCAGAGATGGTGGTTCTTTCGGAGGCAAATTCCAAGGAAACAGAGATCGTGCTCCACGTAGTGGTGAGAGTGGAAATCGTCGTGAAGGTGGTTTTGGCAGAGACAGAGATGGTGGAAGAGATCGAACGCCACGTAGCAATGATGGTGGTTTCAAAAATAGTGGAGACAGCCGTCGCGGAGCACCAAAGAGAGATGGTGGCGGTGGTCCGAAAAGAGACGGTGGCGGTCGTCCAAGATCTTTCGGTAAACCTTTTAATAAAGATTAAAATTAACAAACAGTATTTCTACTTATAATTATGGAAATCAGAAACATAGCAATTATTGCACACGTTGACCACGGTAAGACAACTTTGGTTGATAAAATCATTGAAGCAGGAAGTGTTGTCAACGAAAGAGAGCGTTTGACAGGAGAGTTGATTATGGACAACAATGATCTTGAAAGAGAGCGTGGCATCACAATCGTTTCTAAAAACGTATCTGTTACCTATAAGGGAACGAAAATCAATATTATTGACACACCAGGTCACGCCGACTTTGGCGGTGAAGTGGAGCGTGTTTTGAACATGGCAGATGGTGTTTGTCTTTTGGTGGATGCATTTGAAGGACCAATGCCTCAAACCCGTTTTGTACTTGGTAAAGCTTTATCAATGGGAATTAAACCATTGTTAGTGATCAACAAGGTGGACAAAGAAAATTGTACGCCTGAAGAGGTACATGAAAAAGTTTTTGATTTGATGTTTGAATTGGACGCGAACGAAGATCAATTAGAATTTCCTACAATTTATGGTTCTGCCAAAAATGGTTGGATGTCAACAGATTGGAAACAACCTACAACGTCAATTACACCATTGTTAGATCAAATTCTGGATTATTTTCCACCAAGAAAAATTGAAGAAGGTAATACACAGATGTTGATTACGTCACTTGATTTTTCTACATATGTTGGTCGAATTGCCATTGGTAGATTGAGTCGTGGAGAGATCAAAGAAAATCAGCAGATAATCTTAGTGAAACGCGATGGAACACATGAAAAACACCGTATCAAGGAAGCGTTTGTTTTCGATGGTTTGGAGAGAAGAAAAGTAGAATCTGTGCAAGCAGGGGATATTTGTGCGATAACTGGAATCGAAGGTTTTGAAATTGGTGATTGTGTTTGTGACTTTGAAAACCCAGAGCCATTGGATACAATTCAATTGGATGAGCCAACAATGAATATGTTGTTCTCAATCAATGACTCACCATTCTTCGGTAAAGAAGGGAAAAAAGTTACTTCTCGTCACATTCAAGAACGTTTAACGAAAGAGTTAGAGAAAAACTTGGCAATGCGTGTTTCAGACACGGATAAAGCGGATAAATGGATTGTTGCAGGTAGAGGCGTATTGCATTTATCTGTTTTAATCGAAACAATGCGTCGTGAAGGATACGAATTGCAAGTTGGTCAGCCACAGGTAATTATCAAAGAAGTGAATGGGGTTAAATGTGAGCCAGTTGAGGAATTGACAATTGACCTTCCTGAAGAGTTTTCCGGAACTGCTGTTGAGGCGGTGACAAAACGTAAAGGTGAAATGACCAACATGGAGCCAAAAGGAACACGCATGGTGATACAGTTCCAAATTCCTTCTCGTGGAATTATAGGTTTACGTAACTATTTGTTGACACAAACTGCTGGTGAAGCAATTATGACTCACCGTTTCTTAGAATACCAACCGTACAAAGGTGAAATTCCAGGTCGTCAAAATGGATCGATGATTTCATTAGAGCAAGGTGTTTCGATTCCTTTCTCTTTGAATAACTTACAAGAGCGTGGTAAATTCTTTATTAATCCTAATGAGAATATCTACGAAGGACAAGTTATCGGTGAAAATTCACGTGCAGGAGATTTGTGCGTAAACGTTACAAAAACGAAGAAAATGTCGAACATGCGTTCTTCAGGAGCGGATGAAAAAGTACGTTTAGCACCAGCCAAAATTTTCAGTTTGGAAGAGTGTTTGGAATATATTCAAGGAGATGAATATGTTGAAGTAACACCTGAAAACCTGCGTATTCGTAAGATACTTCTAAAAGAAACTGATCGCAAGAGAGCTGGAAAATAAAAGCTCGTGTAAGATTTAAGTTATTTCTGCGTTTTGTTAGAAGCACTGTTTATTTTGTTGTTAATAACATTTGAGACAGTGCTCTAAAAACGTTTTAATTTGTGGCTAACTTGAGTTCATAAAATCAACCGCTATGTTCGACGACGAAGATGACGACAATTTCGAAGGTACTCTAGGAGAGGATCTCGAACGTTTCGAAGCTCATTTGAAAGGTGATGTGCTTGGATTCATGGATAGTGATCGATTGGAGGCGTTAATCGATCATTTTTTGATCAACAATCAATACACCAAAGCAAAGATTTGTGCTGAATTAGCAATCACACAGTTTTCGTACAATCAGCTTTTTCATCTTCGTAAAGCACAGGCAATGTCGGCGATGGGGCAACTCAAAGAAGCTTTGCACTTGCTTTCTCAAATAGAAAAGTGGGAATCACCTTCCTGTGAATTTTTGTTGACGAAAGCATCAATTTTTAGTCAATTGAGGGATAGTAAAAGTGCAATTAAGTATTTCAAAGAAGCATTGGCACTTTCTGAACCAGAAGACAGGGATGAGATTTATTTGGATCTTGCTATGGAATACGAAAATGCAAGTGATTATAAAAATGCGGTGATCATCCTGAAAGAAGCAATTAAGTACAATCCATATAATGAAGGTGCAATCTATGAAATTGCTTTTTGTTATGACCAACTTGGTGAGTACGAAAGTGCCATTAAATGTTATTCTGATTTCATTGATGAAAATCCGTATTCGTTTACAGCTTGGTACAATCTTGGAAATGCCTATTCTAAATTAGAAAATTATGAAAAGGCGTTGTGGGCATACGATTATTGTATGGTCATCAATGAAGATTTTGGTCCAGCCTATTTCAATATGGGGAGTGCATACCTGTCAATGGAAAATTATGCAAAAGCGATTGAATGTTTAGAGCGTTGCATGGAACTTGATGGGGAGGATGCAATGGCATTGTGTTACCTAGGTGAGGCAAATGAACAGCTGAATGAGCTTGAAAAAGCAAAAAGATATTATGCCAGAAGTGTTGAATTAGCGCCAATGCTTCCGGATGCATGGTTAGGTCTTGGAATTGTTTCTGATTTGGAGGGAAATACTGAAGAAGCCTTGACATTGTTGCAAAAAGCGGCATCACTTGATCCTGAAAATGCCGGGATTTACCATGTTTTGGCTGGTGCACATGAAAAATTAAATGAATTTGAACAAGCTGAAGAATATTACCGTCTTTCTTTAGCACTTGATTCAGAGGACGAAGAATGTTTGACTGATTTCATTCAATTACTTTCTGATACATCTCTATTGGAGGCATTCAATTATATACGTGAATTCAATGAAAAAATTGGAGGCAATAAAATTGCTCCAGTATTGGAAGTGAATGTACTTTATTTGATGGGTAAGAAATCTGAATCGCTTGCTTTGTTTATGGAATGTGTTGAAACTGACAGGGAAAAAGCCCGAGAAATATTCGACATCAATCCGGACCTCTCAAGTGTAGAGGAATTCGTAAATTTGGCGGAAGATTAGAAAAATGATGAATTTCGAACTACCCTATATTCCTGAAAGGAGCAACAAACCAAGACAAAAAGGCATTACGATGATGATGGACAAAGGGCTAAGTCTCAATGAGGCAGCTGATTTTGTTCAAGCATCAGGACATTTGACAGATCTTGTGAAATTTGGATTTGGGACCGCTTACGTGACAAATGATCTTCAGAAAAAATTAGATCTATACAGGGAAGCAGATATCAAACCTTATTTTGGGGGTACTTTATTCGAAGCATTTTATGCAAGAGGACGTTTTGAAGATTACTTAAGATTACTTGATAAATTTAAATTGGACACCGCAGAAATTTCTGACGGTTCGATTATCATTCCTCATGATGAAAAATGTGAATTGATTCAACGAATGGCAAAAAACTATACTGTTCTGTCAGAAGTAGGATCAAAAGATGCAGGAATTCTAATTTCTCCGGGGAAATGGATAAAAATGATGAGTACGGAGCTGGAAGCCGGAAGCTGGAAAGTGATAGCTGAAGGACGCGAGGCGGGAAATGTAGGTGTGTTCAGGCCAAATGGTACGGCGCATACTATGTTAATCAACCGAATCATTGCAAAAGTAGCACCTGAAAGTATTTTATGGGAAGCACCTCAAAAGAATCAACAAGTTTGGTTTGTTAAATTATTTGGAGCCGAAGTGAATCTTGGAAATATTGGTCCAAATGAAATGATTCCTCTAGAATGCTTGCGACTTGGATTGCGCGGGGATACCTTTTTTGAATTCCTGCCGAAAGACTATGCTGATCGATTGAAGCAAGTCAATGATGAGGAAGAAGAAATTGAGGCTGACGCAGAATGAATTTTCGTAAACTGAAAGAGATTTCGGGGCACGCAGCAGGCATTTATTCATTAGATTTTGATGGAACTTACATCTATTCGGCAAGTGCGGACAAATTTGTTGCGCGTTGGAAAATCGATGAAGGCGTACAAGATGCGTTTTCCATCCGCTTTGAGAACCCAGCGTATTCACTATGCTTATTTACTCAACAAACAAAATTGGCTATAGGATTAGGAAATGGGGATCTCCATTTTTTTGATTTAAACGAACGGAAAGAACTCAAATTCCTTGTGCAACACCGAAAAGCCATTTTTGCGTTGACTGAGAATGCTACTTTAAACCAACTTTATGCTGCAGATGCAGATGGAAATCTATCTGTTTGGGATAGCACAACTTTAGAATTACTGGCATACCTGCCTTTTGATTGTGGAAAGATTCGCAGGATTGCTGTGAGCGCTGATGGCAGTAATATTGCGTTGGCTTGTCAAGATGGTCGTTTGCGCATTCTCAATGCGGAGAACTTAAATCAGATTGCTGCATTGGAAGCGCATGAAGGCGGCGTTACTTCCGTTTTATTCGATACCTTGGATTCAACGATTCTTTATACAGGTGGGAAAGATGCACATTTGAAAAAATGGAATCTCAATACTGAGAAGTGTCTTTATTCGATTCCTGCCCATAATTTTGCAATTTATGATCTGATCTCATTGCGAAATGGACAGTTAATCGTATCCGCTAGCCGTGATAAAACACTAAAGATTTGGAAATCCGAAACACTTGAAATAATACAGCGATTGGATTTCAAATTAGGCGGACATCGTCATTCAGTCAACAGTATCATAGCGCTCGGCGATAACACTTTTGCATCTGCATCAGATGATCGAAGGATTATTTTGTGGGGTTAATAATTGATTACTTTTAATTTATTACATCTAAATGGAGATTAGTAATAGACTATGGTAATTTTGCGCAAAAGGACATTGCACCTGTTCATTGGTTATTTGTCTGAAAAAAGTAAATTTCATCCAAATGAAAGACCTTTTAAATTTGATTTCATATGAAAAGAAAACCCTTATTAGAGGATTTTCAACCTCTTTTCTCATTATTCTTCCGTTTACGTTTTTGCCTGTACTAATTCGTAAAGGATTTGATTTTCAAGCTATAAGAATTTTTTCATCGTCAGCTATTTTATTTACGATTTGCTTTAGCTTGTTCTTGGTGTTTGTTGCTGTAATGCAAAATTATTATACGCTTCGGTTGAGGAAAAGGATTTTTGATAAACCAGCATTTAGAAAACTTGAATTTTATGGCCGATTTTTAGGCCTAGGAAGTATCGTTGATGATTTGGAATCTGTACTAATTGGAAAATGGGATCACTATTTTTATCGGCTTCGAATTGTGGATCCAGAAAAGGATAAATTGACTGTCGAAATTACGCCGCTTTTAGAATTTGACGAGAATGAAGATTTAAAGTCAATCTTAATCAAAGACTATCTGTATTTTGAAACCGCAAATAATCTTGTCAGTCAGTTTCTAACTTGCAATAATGATGAATTGGAAAATGAAAATCTGTTGCTTGAAAGGATTGCAGAAATGGATAGTTTGTTACATCAAATGAAAGCTGTAGCTTTTGACGTAAATGAAATAGATTTATTAACAACTTAATTTTTAAGTGTTTGTCAAAATCAGAGGTTAGAATTTATTACTTTTTTCAATTTTTCCTCCTCCATCGCTCCATTTTGTTTCCACACTTCTTTTCCATCTTTGAATAAGATGAAAACTGGTACTGCCTGGATTTCGTATTTGGCGGCTAATTCGGTGCTTTTGTCAACGTCGATGCGCAGTACGACCGCTTTGCCTTTAAATTCTTGTTCCATTTTATCAATGATTGGCGCCATTTTGCGGCATGGAGAGCACCATACTGTATGAAAGTCGACCAAGACCACTTTGTTTTGAGTCAATAATTTATCAAACTGTTTCAAACCCATTTGCTGAATGTGCTCATCTTTGGAAGTTGTTGCGGCCGTCAACGGATTTCCATTGGCTTGCCATGCTGTGATTCCGCCTTCAAGATTATAAACATGTTTGAAACCATTTTGAACCAATATATCTGCAGCTTGCGCACTTCGACCTCCCGCTTTACAATACACGAGAATATTCTTTGAATGGTCCATCACGCTGATCTTCTTCGTGAAATCAGGATCATAAAAATCGATGGTGCTAGCTTGATCGATGGTGCCGCCAGCTATTTCTTCTGGTGTACGCACATCTAAAATAATCGTGTTGCCACCGGTTATCAATTCTTTGAATTTCGTAACATCTATATTTTGAACACTCGCTGTTCCAGGCTGATTTTGCGAGGTGCAATTCGTGAACAAGAAAAGAATAAAGAACAGGGTAGAGGCAAAGGCGATGTGTTTCATAGACTATTCATTTGTTTTCTTAATCGATGACTACGAAGGTAAACATATTGGTTTTTGTGGAAAGTGACTTTTGTTACATTTATGCAAATTCAATTCTGATAGCTCCGCAGGATTGCAAATCCTGCGGAGCCTATTTGATAATCTGAAGTCTTAAGTGAATACAATAAACTCCAGGAAGTATGGATTCTTTTTCATGATAGTTGCTCTCTGAAGAATAGACCCCGCTCCGCAGGATTTGCAATCCTGCGGAAATTCCTTTATTCACTATTGTATAATTGATGTCTGCCGCAGGATTGCAAATCCTGCGGAGCTTATTTGATAGTTTGAAGTCTAAGCGGCATGCAATAAACTTCAGGAAGTATTGATTCTTTTTCATGATAGTTGCTCGCTGAAGAATAGATCCATTCAAAGTCATTCGACACGTACCCCTCTTCAAAAGGGTTATTATGAATGTAATTGATCTTGTCCCAAATGAATTTTTCATTAAAAAGCTCGATCGCATGATTTCCTGTCTGCCAAAATTTGAAACTTTTGTGCTTAGTGCTTTCATTCGCAGCTTTCGAGAATTCTTTTAACATCCATTCTCTTCTGGATTCAGGTTCGTTTATGATTTGATTCATTATTTTCTTTGCAGAAAATTTTTTAAAATCCCGAATGACATCTTTCAGTTCAAAGGGTTCATTACAATTTGCAATCAAGTGCAAGTGATTTGACATCAAACAAAAACTGTAGATATTTAATCCTTTGTTGGCGATGCAATAACGCAACGATTCGATAATGGCATCTTTATGATTTTTTCGAGTAAACACATCAATCCAGCCAACAACGGTGAGGGTTAGGAAATAACTTGTATTCTTTTTGATAGTATGCTTAACGCCTTGTTTCATACTATTTAAAGTAGTGAAAATTTCGCAGGATTGCAAATCCTGCGGAGCAGGCACGGAGTGAATTCAGTAGAAATAGAATAAAAAGGTAACGCTCCGCAGGATTTGCAATCCTGCGGCTCTCATCATTTTGAAGATGGAGTTTTAAGTATGCTAATAACATTTCCGCAGGATTGCAACCGCGCAGCGGACACGAAGTGAATTCAGTGGAAATAGAATAAAAAGGTAACGCTCCGCAGGATTTATAATCCTGCGGTACTCATCATTTTGAAGATGGAGTTTTAAGTATGCTAATAACATTTCCGCAGGATTGCAACCGCGCAGCGGACACGGAGTGAATTCAGTGGAAATAGAATAAAAAGGTAACGCTTCGCAGGATTTATAATCCTGCGGTTCTCATCAGTTTAAAGATGGAGTTTCAAACAAACCAATAACATTTCCGCTGGATTTTAGAACCATTTGTGTGACGTGCAGTGGATAAAAGCATCAATGCTACGCATTCGGTACTTTTTCTTTTCCTCCATTACAAAATTTAAATTTTGACTGTCGTAAAACGAAAAAAGCACCGGATCTAACGATCAGATGCTTTTATCAGAGTGCGCACGACTGGATTCGAACCAGCACACCTGTTGGCACCACCCCCTCAAGATGGCATGTCTACCAATTTCACCACGTGCGCGTTGAAATACGGATGTAAATATAACGAAACTTCGTTATTTGGCTAAAACAAGATTCAACTTAACCTAAATTTGAGTTGAAAAAAACCGACTTATTCAGCACGAACCTGCTCAATCAGCAGAAGTAACAACCAGGTTACAACTTATGTTTGAGAAAAGTGTACTGAACAAGTCGGATGAGAAATGTAAAATAAATTTACTTTTTTGCTTAGTTTGTGATTATCACTGTCCCTGCCCGAGTGAATAAGCTGGTTTCCCGTCAAACTCGTAAAGGTTCTCCGTTTTAACAACATCAATTTTTGCATCTAACGCTCTGGATAATAAGCCAATGATGTGATTGTGGAATAACAATTTCCCTTCTCTTGGTTTAAATCTACAACGCCAGTGATCTGTACAATAGGTTTCTTTGAAACCGTCAGGCCATACTTTTATTCCTCGATTTGTAATCATCGTAAGATGTTTGTTTTCCGAATTGATGCTTTCAAGTTTTTCAGCCAATTCATTTGGGTCTGTGCCGTTCCAGTGAACAAACAAGTCGACACCAACCAAAGTTTTAGTTTTCGCAGGTTTTTTCTCATACTTTGGAAGATTCAGTACCGTATCCTTCGCATAAGATACTGATTTCAATTGCGAAGGTTGTTTTCCTAGATTTGAAATAACAGCTTGGGCAAATTCACTTGTTCCAACTTTTTCTTTACTAATTCCTTCTTTGTAGATATCGTAGGTGTGAATACCTTCTTCTATTGTTTTCAACCATGCGTTTTGAACTTTTTCTGCAATTTCGGTTTGTCCAATGTGATTCAACATCATGATAGCACCTTGTAATAGCCCTGAAGGGTTCGCCATGTTTTGACCAGCACGTCTTGGTGCTGAACCATGAATAGCTTCGAACATGGAGCACTCATCTCCTATGTTTGCAGAGCCTGCGAGTCCAACAGATCCTGCGATTTGAGCGGCAATATCCGACAGAACATCACCGTATAAGTTTAGGGTGACAATAACATCAAATACTTCAGGAGTATCGGCCATTTTTGCTGCACCAATATCAATAATCCAATGTTCGTTTTCGATTTCAGGGTATTCAGATGCAATCTCGTCAAATACCTGATGAAATAAGCCATCTGTTTGCTTCATGATATTGTCTTTTGTGAAGCATGTTACTTTCTTTCTTCCATAAACTTTGGCATATTCAAAGGCATATCGTACTATTTTTTCACACCCCGGTCTGCTTATTAGTTTAAGGCATTGTACTACTTCATCTGTTTGTTGGTGCTCGATTCCTGCATAAAGATCTTCTTCATTTTCACGAATGATGACAATGTCCATTTCCGGATGCTTGGTTTCCACATATGGATGTAAACTTACGCAAGGACGAACATTGGAGTACAGTCCTAAAAACTTGCGAGTGGTTACATTTAAACTTTTGTATCCACCTCCTTGAGGAGTAGTAATTGGAGCTTTAAGAAACACTTTGTTTTTTCTGATGACATCCCAAGATTCTTGAGCTATACCCGAAGTGTTTCCTGATAAGTAAACCTTTTCACCAACTTCTATTTCGTCAATCTCTATCTCTGCACCTGCCGCCTTAATAATATCAAGGGTTGCGTCCATTATTTCCGGACCGATTCCATCTCCTTTCGCTACTGTAATTCGTTTCATAAATCTATTTTTAAATTTTACTTTACAAAAATCAGCTTTATAGCAAATTGATTTTTATTAATATTTTATATTTAGTCATAAAAAATATTTATGGTTAATAAATGATGTGCACAACGATGGTTTGTCTGAATGGTTATTTTATTCCATTAATTAATCCCCGAAAACCTTACATCCTCCATAAATTTCTGTTTCGTCATAATTCCTACCTCCAGCGTGTAATACCCGAATTCTTCTGAAACGATTCCGATTAGAAGATAGATGCCTTTTCCATAAAAGGGGTATTTATGCGCTACTTCAGGAAAATGGACGGTGTCCAGAATGTTTCCCTGCTGATCGATAAAGGTTCCGAAATACATCGTGTCACCTTTGGATGTGTAGGATTTTTTGAGTGCAACCAGGTAGCCATAGGTGGTAATCTTAAGTCCAAGATGTGTGTGCAAGGTCTTGGCAGGAGTATGAGGCAATGGTTTTTCAGCAAGAAGTTCAAATGGATTGCGCAAAGGGAATCCCAAAAGTTCCATCTGTTCGAAGGCAAGTTCGAGGTCTTGTTCTGTTAATTCCGGTAAATTGAATTGCTTGGGTGCTTCTTCAAAAAGTTGAGGTGCCGGATTCCGGTCTTTTACCTTATTGTGATACAAATGTGCCTTCCAGAGAAGTTCTTTACGCGTTTCCGGGAAATCCCGAAGTCCTCCAATACGTATGATGAGTACCAATTGCTCAAGCGGAAGGTAGCAGCGTTTCATCAGGTCTTCAAAGTTTTTGAAAAGGCCATTGTTCTTTCGTTCTTGCAAAACTTTTTGGATCAGAGCTGTTTCCAGTCCATTTACAAGAATAAATCCGAGGATCAGTTCTCTTCCCTTGAGTATGCATTCAAAATCTCCGTGATTCAGCGAGGGAGCAAGAATAGTCGCGCCCCAGCTTCTGGCTTCATGAACGTAGACTTCTGTTCGGTAGTATCCTCCGAAGTTGTTGATGCAGGCTGTCATGTATTCGAGGGGGTAATACGCTTTCAGATACAAACTCTGGTAACTTTCTACGGCGTAGGATGCGGAATGTCCTTTGGAAAAGGCATAACCGGCAAAACTCTCGATCTGCCTCCAGATATCGCTGATGAGCGATTCTTCGTATCCCTTTTTTTGGCAGTTGGAGAAAAACGTTTCTTTTACTTTATCAAATTCTGCGCGTGAACGAAATTTACCCGACATGCCACGGCGCAACACGTCTGCTTCGGCGAGTGATAGTCCTGCAAAATGATGCGCTACTTTGATCACGTCTTCCTGATAGACCATGACGCCGTACGTTTCGGGCATGATCTCTTGAAGAACAGGCGGCGCTTCCTTTCGTTTTTCAGGATAGCGGTGACGTAAAATGTATTCCCGCATCATGCCCGATTGTGCCACCCCCGGACGAATGATCGAACTGGCGGCAACAAGTCCAAGATAGGTGTCGACCTGCAATTTCACCGTCAACATGCGCATCGCCGGCGACTCGACATAGAAACAACCCATTGCTCTGGCTGAACGCAATAATTCCTTGATCTTCTCATCCTTTTTGAAATAGGAAATATCGTGAATGTCATGCGCTGGTTTTTCTGGTTGGTTATATGTAATGATATCGAGCGCATCGTGGATCTTTCCCAATCCTCTTTGACTGAGAATGTCGAATTTGTATAGTCCCACATCTTCGGCTTCCATCATGGAAAATTGTGTTGTGGGATACCCTTTTGGTGGCAGGAAGGTTCCGGAGTACCATGTTACTGGTTTTTCGCTGATGATGATTCCGCCGGCATGAACACTGAGATGGGAGGGAAGTCCTTGAATGTATTTGCTGTACTTAATCACGAGTTGCGAGAGCTGATCAAGCTGATTATAGTTGAACTTTCCATTGCTGAGCAAGTCAATCTCTGTTTTTGGGAGTCCGAATACTTTGCCGAGTTCGCGTACCGAAGCGCTATACTGAAAGGTGTTGTAGGTGCAAAGCAACGCAGCATTTGGATAGCGTTCGAAGATATAGCGGGTGACATCGTCTCTGTCTTTCCAGGAGAAGTCAATATCGAAATCTGGTGGATTTTTGCGATAAAGGTTGATGAACCGTTCAAAATACAAATCGAGTTCGAGGGGATCCACATCTGTGATACGAAGGAGGTAGGCCACAATGCTATTGGCACCGCTTCCCCGTCCGACATAGAAATAACCTTTCGACCGCGCATACGAAGTAAAATCCCAGGTGATAAGAAAGTAGGAGAGGTAGTCCTTCTCTGCAATGACTTCAATTTCCTGTTCGATGCGTGCAATGATCTCATCGGTGACAACGGGATAGCGATAGTCTAATCCATCGGCGCAAAGTTGTTTCAACAGTTCGAAGTCTTCTGACTTGCTCCCTGTGTAAGTAGCCAAGTTTTGAGGAATGGCATCGTCGCTAAATTCGAAGTGAACAGCACACAAAGACAACAGATGGTTCGTTCGTTCGATCAGTTCCGGAAAGGCAGCAAAACGTTCTTGTAGTTCCGTGTAGGGAATGAATTTTTCCTCTTCAGCGGTTTGCTCTTCTTTCGGTAATTTTGAAAGTAGCACGTTGTTGTCAATAGCACGTAATAGTCGGTGCGCATTGAAATCCTTCTTGTTTCGGAAAGTCATGTGTTCTAGAGCAATCATCCGATGAAAAGACATTTTGTTTTTCTGCACTGTCAATCGCGAAAGCTGTTTACTTCTTACGCCAATCCATTCGTTTTCTTTTAATTCCTTCGGCTCTATTCCCCAGGGGTAAATGATTAAGCAATTACCAAGATGTGGTGCTATTTCAGGAAATGGTTCTCCATTGTGCAAGTGATGTGAGAGAAAACGATTGGCTTCATGCAGTCCGCGGTTGTTTCGCGCCACAATCACGTAACAGCACTCCATGCCATTTCGGATATCAATTCCAATGATTGGTTTGAGTTGTGATTTTTGTGCTTCACGCACATAGTCCAGCGTGGAGGAGGTCGAGTTGATGTCGCAAAGTACGGTATGGACATAGTTTTCCTGTTTCGTCCATCGAACGATTTCCTCGGGAGATACGAGGCCATAGCGGAGGCTGAAGTGGGATTTTAGGAACATTTATACGTGTTTTAAACTAGTAGTAATGAGCGGTTGCTGTTCTCTATACTATTTTCGCTGGCCGAGTATTCTTAGCAAAGCGGAGAATGTATCGAGGAAAGCGAAAATCACTCGATTAGCGGTTTGATTAAAGTTTCCTATTCGCCAACAATGGCGGTGGTTCTCCACTAAACGGGTTCCATCTTCCAATCGTGCGGGCTTCCATTCCGATTGCGCGTATCACGGCTCGGTCTCCGAAGCGCTGGCGGATCTTGTCCAGAGTGTTGTAGAGTTCGGAATAGCGTGTTCCGTCATCGAAAAGATTGAGTTGATGATTGCCTGAAACCAGGGAGCTGTAACGCACACCGATCAATCGTACCAACATACGCCGGTTGTAAAGCCGGTCGAAGAGTTCAGAGACAATCGGCATCAGTTCGTGATCGGCAGCTGTGTAAGGGATGTGTTTTTGCAGTGTTTGTGTCTGGAAATCAGAGTAACGAATCTTAACAGTCACACAAGCGGTGAGTTTATTTCCTCTTCGTAATTGGAATGCAAGGTTTTCTGCCATAGCAGCTATGATTCCCTTGAGTTTCTGAACATCGATCGTATCGTGATCAAAGGTGCGTTCGGTGGAAATAGATTTACGTTCATTGTACTGTTCTACCGGTGAATTATCGATCCCTTGGGCTTTTTTCCAGATCCCGATGCCGTTTTGTACGAGGGCGCTTTCCATCATTTCTAAGGGCATTTCCTGGATTGTTTGGATCTTTCGTACGCCGAGGCTACAGAGTGTCTGAAAGGTTTTAAGTCCAACCATAGGGATTTTTTGCACCGATAAGGGGCCAAGAAAGCCTTTTTCGGAGCCATAGTCGATGAGGAGTTGGTTGTTCGGTTTAGCTTCGCCTGTGGCTATTTTCGATACAGTTTTGTTTTGTGAGAGTCCGAAAGAGATTGGAAGACCTGTTTCCCGCATAATTTTTTGTCTTAATTCGGAAGCGTATTTCATGGTTCCGAAGAATTTGTCCATGCCGGACAGATCCAGGTAGAACTCATCGATCGACGATTTTTCATAGAGGGGTGCTTCCTCGCGAATGATGTCGGTCACCATTTTTGAATAATTGCTGTATGTCGCCGAATTCCCCTTGATGATGATTGCTTCCGGACAGCGTTCTTTCGCCATTTTCATAGGCATAGCAGAATGGATCCCGAATTTTCGGGCCTCATAACTGCATGATGCTACCACTCCGCGGTCACTCGTTCCGCCGATGAGAATTGGTTTGCCTGCCAGTCTGCTATCGAGCAGGCGTTCGCACGATACAAAAAATGTATCGAGGTCCATGTGTACTATTGAGCGCAAAACGGCCATAATGAATGTGTTTTAAATTCAATTTTGGCTGCATATCGTAAGTGTTGTGTTGCTGTTCTCGATAAACTCCTTTACTGACTGAGTATTCGCCGAAGGCGAAGTGTATCGAGGTGCAAAGGAATACTCGATCAGCTTTAATTTGCTATTCCAGCTGCGGTCTCGCTCCAATAGGTTTGAGTAAGGTCATTTGTTTGATGGCAATTTGGTTCAGTTTGATCAGTCGATTCGATTGTTTCATGTTTTCATTGATCAGCAGCGCGTTGATATTTTCGAGATTTGAAAGGCAGATCAGTTCGTTAAGATGTGCATGATCTCTTATGTTTCCTTTCGATTCAGGATACTCTTCTCGCCATTCTTTAGCAGTCTTACCAAATAAAGCAACATTTAATACATCTGCTTCGCTGGCATAAATGATTGAAGCCTGTTTTTTGCTGATTGATTTCGGGATGAGATGTTCTTTAATGGCATCTGTATGGATGAGGTAATTGATTTTAGCCAATTCGCGTTTAGCTGACCAGCCAAGTTTTTGGTGTTCTTTTTCTTTAAGTCGCTGGAATTCATTGATTAGATACAATTTGAATTGGACACTTATTGCAGATCCGAATTCAAATGCGATATCCTTGTGAGCATAGGTTCCGCCGTATTTTCCTTTTTTAACGATCAGACCTATTGCATTAGTTTTCCCGATCCATTCGGAGACACTCAAAACAAAACTAGGTAAACCTGCCTGCGTTTTAAAGTGGTCGAATTCGACCACTTTAAAACAGGGATTATTTATAATCTCCCATGTTCCGATAAATTCAAGAGTAAAGCGTGTTCTGATCCAGTTTTTGATAATATCTGCAGCTCTGCTTTCTCCATTCTTGGAATTAGCCATATCCGTTAATGAAATGTAATCTTCATTATTCTCCTTTAATATGGTTACTGAAGTGTTTTCTACATTTATTATTGCCATACATAGTGTGTATTAATCCATTTAAAGTTAAATCCGTTTGATACAAAAAGACAAATAAATAATCAATAAATGATTAAATTTTAATCAAAATTTTTCAACAAAGAAAAGCAGGGAAGTTCGTACGTTTTTTACGTGGTAGATTTAAGAATTTGAAGCTTTCACTAAACCTTCAATGTCAAACTTTTTCATTTGCATGAAAGCATACATCGTTTTTGGAGCTTTTACAGGATCACTCATTAAACTTCCAAGGATAGATGGGACTATTTGCCATGAAAATTCGAACTTATCTGTGATCCATCCACATCGGCCTTCTATACCGCCATCCGAAAAATTATTCCAGAAATGATCGATCTCTTGCTGTGTTTCACAGGTGATCACCATCGAGACAGATTTATTGAATTTACTCTGCGAATTTCCATTCAAACACATCATGCGCTGCTCATTTAACTTAAAAACAGTCGCCATTGGATTGGAAGAAAGTAGTTGTGAATTCGGAAATATGGAACAGTAGAATTCGGCAACTTCCTGTGCATTGTTGTCTACCCAAAGACACGGATGGATTGAAATGTTCATGCATTAAAGATAAGTAAGTTCTATATTCTTGAGAAACCGTCAACTTTTTTTGTAATTCCTTGTTTCTTTATTATGAAACAGCCCATCAGTATCGTATGGTTCAAAAGGGATTTGAGGTTCACAGATCACGAACCGCTTTTCCATGCGCAAAGACTTGGGTTACCTATACTGTTGATTTATTGTTTTGAACCATCAGTGATGGCATATGATGACAGCGATGTGCGTCATTGGCGTTTTGTACATGAGTCCCTTCAGGATATGCAACAACAACTGAATGGAATGGATGTACAATTGTATATTTTTCACCAGGAAGTAGAAATCGTTTTTCATGCCTTGAAAGAACACTTTGATGTGAAGTGCCTTTTTTCGCATCAGGAGATCGGAAATAAACTCACTTTTGACAGAGATTTAAGGGTTAAAGAATTTTGTCAACAATATAATTGGGCATGGAAGGAAAGCCAGACAAATGGAGTCATTCGTAAACTTCGAAGTCGTAAGGACTGGGATAAACGCTGGAAAGAAACAATGAATGCTTTCCCAAAAATGGTTGATGACGATTTTCGAAACTATTTAAAGTTGGATCCTGATTTTTATAAAAATGCAAAAGGACCTGAATTACCGCAGGAAATATCGACCAGAAATATGGATTTTCAGCAAGGAGGAGAAACACTTGCATGGCGCTACATAAAAAGCTTTCTGAAAGATCGTTATGCCAATTACAGCAAACATATTTCCAAGCCCGAACTGAGCAGAAAAGGTTGTAGTCGTTTGTCGCCGTACCTCGCTTACGGAAATATCTCCATGCGCATGGTCTATCGCTATACAATGCAACACTACGATCAGGCTAAAAACAAACGTGCGCTCTCCAATTTTATCTCGCGTTTGCATTGGCACTGTCACTTTATTCAGAAGTTCGAGGATGAATGCCGGATGGAGTTCGAAAACGTCAATCGTGCCTATGATCAATTGGTTAAAACGCGCAACGAGGAGTTTATTCGCGCGTGGCAGGAGGGTAGGACAGGAGTCCCAATCGTTGATGCGTGTATGCGCTGTGTGGTCCAAACGGGTTACCTCAACTTCAGAATGCGGGCAATGGTGGTATCATTTTTTGTATTTAATCTTTGGCAGGATTGGAGAGAATTACATTTTTTGGCGCGACAATTTCTGGATTACGAACCGGGAATCCATTATCCGCAGTTGCAAATGCAGTCGGGGGTAACAGGCATCAATACGATTCGTATCTATAATCCCGTCAAGAATTCGGAAGACCACGATCCGCACGGTGTGTTTATTCGTAAATGGTTGCCCGAACTTACAGAAATACCCGATCATTTGATCCATGAACCCTGGAAGTTAAGTCCCATCGAACAAGAATTTTATAATTGCCACATTGGAATTGACTATCCTTCTCCAATCGTTGACTTAGAGGAATCTCGCAAGAAGGCCAGCGATTGGGTGTATGCTTTTCGCAAAGGAGCTTTCGTAAAGGAAGAAGGTCAACGGATTCTCGAGAAGCATGTGAGTAATCCGAATAAAAAAAGAACTGTGATGTAACTTTTGGTTAACCTTGAGCGTCATACGTATGGCTATGACCATTGAGGAGTACAACAATTCTGTTGATAAGTTTGCAGACGGATTATATCGTTTTGCTCTAAAATCTTTGGGTAATATTGAAGAGGCAGAAGATGCTGTTCAAGATGCCTTTGAAAAACTTTGGATCAAAAGAGAAGAGGCTTCTTTCGAAAAGGTTAAGTCCTATATGTATACCATAGTTTATCATTCAATCATTGACAGATCCAGAAAAATCAAACGATTTCATGATTTTCAAGAGCTGCCATTTGATGATGTACAACATACAACAGATAATTTTGATCTGAAAAGGCAGCTGGAAAGGGCACTTCAATTACTGCCGACTTATCAGAGGAATGTAGTTCTGCTAAGAGATTACGAAGGTTATACTTACCAGGAAATTGGAGAGATTACCAATCTGACTACGCAACAAGTAAAGGTGTATATTTTCAGAGCAAGGAAATCATTACGAACTTATTTGAACTGCTTGGAACAACACATATGAAGATCGATCATGAAAATATAGAAGCATATTTGCTTGATTATCTTACGGATCAATTAAGTTGGGAAGAATCTGTGGCTGTCCAAAAGTATTTGGAAGAACATCCAGATTTTGATCCCGGTCAGAAGGCATTGGTTTTTCTTCCTGATGAAGAGGTTGTTTTTCAAAAAAAAGAACTGTTAAAAAAGAATCTTAGGTTTGATATAGCCCCGGAATATTTGTCCGATGAAGAACGAAAAGAACGACTATTTTTTTTACTTTCTGAAGATCAGTTGCTTCCCGATGATGAAACGAATCTAAAAGAACTTTGTCTTCAAGATGAAAAATTCAAAAAGGAGGCTGAAATTGCCCTTTACACTCGATTTTATTCTGAAAAGAATATCATATTCTCGAACAAGCAAAACCTCAAGAAAAAGTCTCGGAATCGAAGGATAATACCATGGGCAAGTTTTGCTGCAGCGTCATTGCTTTTTACTTTTCTTAGCTACATTTTTCAAGAACGAAGTACTTCAAAAACATTTCAAAATGTGAACTGGAAGCGGAATGAGGTAAAATTATCCGGAAAGAAAAAAAATAAGCACAACACTTCTTTGCCTGACCAACCTAGATTAGAAGGAAATTCGCATCAACCAGAAGTAAATTCTTTCTATTTAGTGAAGACATCCGGCAAAAGTGAGCAGGAATGCACATATGTGAAATCATTAGCATTCAACAGTGAACTAAATTCTTTTTCAAAAGGTTCAGATCAGAAGGCGCAAGACAGTTCTTTGTCTTTGAGTAGGTCTCTCACAGCTGTTGATGATACTCTAAAAACTATCGATGATCAGTTAGCAATTCACGAAGCAAATTTTTCAGAAATGGACCATTTCAATTATTTGATGAAACCTCAAAAACAAAATATGGGAACTATAAGGAATAAGCTCGTATCAAAAGAAAAAGCAACCAAGAGTTTTCATATTCGAATAGGCAAGTTTTATTTTTTCTATTCAAAATCACTTTCCAAAAAGTAACTTTTGAAACTGCAAAGCGTCTCATGATAAACCATTGATATATGAAACAGCTAATTTTTATTCCTACTCTTTTATTTTCAGTTATTTCTTCAGCCCAGACCGAACAAAGAGACAGTTTAGGTCTACAGGAAATAGATTCCATTAGGTTTAACATGGGCAAAAAGAAAGTCTTGGTCGTAACTACCTATGAGCATCCCGAGCCAACCGAAAATAAAGAGTGGCATGAAAATGACTACGCGCACTGGAGTGGAATAGGTGGTTCATTTAACTTTTTCTTGAATGACAATTATGCCATTGCCGATAAAGAGGATGCCTTGTTTTTAGAACTTGACAACTCGCGTTCCGCAAGTTTGAACATGAATCTACTGGAGAAAAGATTTCCCATTTACAAAAAGTTTGTTGGACTCACTACTGGTTTGGGATTTCAGTTCAGTTATTATGATCTGAAGAACAACTTCGATGTCAATGTGACCAGTGATTCAACTTATGGAACGTTGAACACTGCAGTGAATTATAAGATCAATAGATTACAGTTCTATTACGTTCAGGTTCCGTTATTGTTGGAATTTAATTCTTCAAAGGACCCTCGCAAAAACTGGCATTTTTCCTTTGGGATGACGGGAGCATATAGATTAGCCTCTTCATTCAAAACACGTTACCGTCAGGATGGCAAATCATATAACGATAAGATGAGGTCACATTTTAACATGAATCCTTTTCAGGCTTATGCCACGGCCATCATCGGGTATTCAAATTACAGCTTGGTGATGCATTACGGTTTAACACCGCTATTCGAAAAAGGAAAAGGTCCTAGTTTTGCGCCCATTAATATGGGTGTTTTAGTGAATTTTTAGTCAAGTGTGAGAAAACACTATTTTTATCATGTTCTATAATAGAACACGGTCGAAGTCGAAATACAACTTGAATAGGGATTAAAAAATCAAAATCATGACATACACAATTATCAAAGAATCGACCATGTGGTCAACTGATTCACTAAAAAAGAAAGTTGAAGAAATATTGAATGAGAAAACGAAGGAAGGTTACGAGGTCGTAACAGTAGCTTTTGGCTTGAATTTGTGGTGGATGCCTACAGCGTTTATTACGTTGAGGAAATAGGAAAAGTCAAAAGTTCACTCGAAGCACCAATCAAAAAAATGAAAAAATTAGTCCTGATAATTTTGAGTGTAAGTCTATTTTCGACGGCATTTTCTCAGACCAAAACATCGACAAATAAAGATACAATCAGCATTGTTGAAATAAAATATGACCGTGGTTTTAGCTCTGAAATTTTTTATCAAGGAGGTTATGGATTTGCTTTAGGTGGTATAATAGGTGGGAATTTTGGTCATAAACATAAACCCAACTATTCCTGTGGCATATACACCGACATAATTTTAGCCGATTCCATAATTTTCGGGCCTCGAGTGAAATTAAATTGGAACTATCTGAATGTTTTCGGAATAGGTGTAAATTTTCACAATAATTATCGGTCAGGACAAAATGATTTTAGAATTACTCCTGAAATCAATGTTTCATTTTATGGATTAGCGAATGTTTTTGCAGGTTACAGTTTCAATGTAGGTAAAACAAAATTCTCCGATTTATCTGAATTTAGAATCGGAGTAAACATTAACATTATTTCCAAAAAATAAAATTCATCTATACTTATTGAAAAAGCAACACTCAACTGAACATTCCTCTTGATTGAGTTGTTCTTTTACCAATGAAAGCGGTCAAAAAACAGCACCTTCCCGAAAAGACCTGTCAGCGTTGCGGACGTCCGTTTACGTGGAGAAAGAAATGGGAAAAAGTGTGGGAAGAGGTGAAGTATTGCAGTGATCGCTGTCGATCTAATAATCAGAAGAATGGCGCATAATGACCCTCGAACACTTCGTTTGATCCTTGGTGACCAGTTGAGTGCAGAACATTCCTGGTTTCGTGAGCAAAAAACTGAAGTGACTTATGTCATGATGGAGATCCGCAGCGAGACCGATTACGTTGCTCATCACATTCAGAAGGTAGTTGGTTTTTTTGCTGCAATGCGTCATTTTGCTGCTGATTTGAAAAAAGCAGGGCATAAGGTACATTACCTGAAGCTCGATGACCCGGAGAATCAGCATTCCTTTGAGGACAATTGCCGTGAACTCATAGCTTCGTTGAATATCCAACGATTCGAATACCAAGAACCGGATGAATACCGGGTAGACCAACACTTAAAAGAATTTACGCGTTCGTTGTCCATTCCATTTTTAATGATAGGGAGTCAGCATTTCTTCACAGATCGCAATGAATTGGCTGATTTGTTTCGTGGGAAGAAGACCTATCTCATGGAAAGTTTTTACCGTGCGATGCGAAAGAAACATGGGGTGTTGATGGACGGTGACCAACCTTTAACTGGACAGTGGAACTACGATCACGACAACCGTAAAAAACTTCCGAAAGGACATATGGTTACAGCTCCATTGCTGTTTGAGAACGATGTGTCTGAACTCGCTGATCTCATTCAGTACAGTGGAATAAAAACCATAGGTAGGATTGATCCGAAGCGCTTTATCTGGCCGGTGAATCGTGAACAGTCTCTTCGTCTCCTGGATTATTTTGTAAGTGAGTGCTTGCCACTTTTTGGAACCTATGAAGATGCCATGACCACTGATTCATGGTCGATTTACCATTCGCGATTGTCTTTTGCGATGAACATAAAAATGCTTTCTCCTACAGAAGTGATCGCTGCGGCAACTCGTGCTTGGGAGAAGGATCTGGAGAAAATCAGTTTCAATCAATTGGAAGGTTTTGTGCGTCAGGTCCTTGGTTGGCGAGAATTTATGCGTGGCGTGTATTGGACGCACATGCCGGAATACAATCAACTGAACTTTTTAGAGCACAGCGCTGCTCTTCCTGAATGGTTCTGGACTGGTAAAACGAAAATGAACTGTCTGAAACATGCCATTGGACAATCACTGGATCATGCTTATGCGCATCATATTCAGCGTTTGATGGTCACGGGAAATTTTGCTTTGTTGGCAGGTGTGAATCCGGATGAGTTGGATAAATGGTACCTGGGTATTTACATCGATGCATTGGATTGGGTGGAAATAACCAATACGCGAGGCATGAGTCAGTTCGCTGACGGTGGGATTGTTGGAACGAAACCGTATGTCAGTTCTGCGGCCTACATCGATAAGATGAGCGATTACTGTGGCAGCTGTTATTACAAGAAGTCAGAAAAGGTAGGGGAACGAGCATGTCCGTTCAATAGTTTGTACTGGAATTTTTATGATCGTCACGCCGATAAATTGAAACGCAATCAACGCATTGGAATGATGTACAAGGTGTGGGAAAGAATGTCCCAGCAAGACCGAACAGCGATTCTTGAACAAGCCGAAAAAAACCTTGAACGTATAAATGAACTGTGATGAAAAAATCGATCGTTTGGTTTAAAACAGATCTAAGGATTACCGATAACGAGACACTTGTTCGCGCTATCGCTGCTTCGGATGAGGTAATACCGGTATACTGTCTTGATGAACGACTCTTGAAAGAGGAATCCATGGGATTCAAACGGATCGGAGCCTTTCGACTGAAATTCATACTGGAATCCATCACCGATCTAGATGCCTCCTTGCGTTCAAGAGGTTCGGGAATCATTTTTCGGATTGGAAAATCGCAAGAAGTCTTGCCGGAGTTGGCTCGAAAATATGGTGTTACCAAAGTATTCTCAAAAAAGGAAGTGGCCATCGAGGAGAAGAGAATTCAAGCTTCAGTTGAAAAAGCACTTTGGAAGCAGAATTGTGTTTTGGAGAATTTCAGCACGAGTACCTTGTATCATGCCCTAGATCTTCCTTTTGGTATTAAAGATATTCCCGAATCATTTTCAAGTTTTCGCAAGCGGATTGAGAAAGAATCACCGATCAGAACATGCCTTGAAACACCAGAACAGATCAAAAGTCCAAACATTCCGACTTTACAATTGCCTTCGCTGACCGAATTAGGATTTGAGGAGCCGATCAACGATTCCAGGGCTGTATTGAACTTTGTTGGCGGCGAAACGGAAGCATTGAAACGATTGGAACATTATTTTTTCGAAAGTCAGTCCTTGTCACGGTATAAAGAAACGCGGAACGAACTGATCGGAGCAAATTACTCCAGTAAGTTTTCAACTTGGCTTGCTCAAGGTTGTGTTTCAGCACGTTTCATCTATGCTCAAGTCAAAAGTTACGAAGAAAAATACGGAGCGAATGATTCTACCTATTGGCTCATTTTTGAACTCATCTGGCGCGACTTTTTTCGTTTCATGATGAAGAAGCACGGAGCTCGTTTGTTTCATTTCAATGGCTTTAACGGTCTGTTGCCTCCGGGAAAAAGCCAGGAAAGCACACTTCTGCAAAGTTGGATCAATGGAACAACCGGAGATGCTTTTGTGGATGCCAACATGCTTGAGTTGAAACATACAGGTTTCATGAGCAATCGCGGAAGACAGAATGTAGCTTCCTACCTGATTGACCAATTAAAATTGGATTGGCGTCTCGGTGCAGCCTATTTTGAAGAACAATTGATCGATTACGATGTTTCATCCAATTGGGGAAATTGGGCTTATCTCGCCGGAGTAGGAAACGATCCTAGAGGAAAACGCGTGTTCAATACTGAAAAACAAGCAAAGGACTATGATGCGGACGGAGCGTATCGGAAGCTTTGGCTAGAATGATATAAAAGAACAAGGAATAAGGTGCAAAGAACAAGGATTTATCTCTTTAAATAATGATTTTGTTTTACCACATACGACTTTTAATTTCAAGAGTAAATAGATTTAACATGTCACGTCTTTGCTCTTTGTTCATTGTTCCTTGCTCCTTGTTCTTTGCTCAAAAAATAAAAAAACTATGAACGACACATCAAACTACTGCTATTACAGCGATCTACCTTCACCTTTGGCTTATGTTCAGTCGAAAGAGGAACCAAAAAAGGAGAAACCAACATTGACGGACGAAGACATCGACCGCATCATTGAAATGGCTTGGGAAGACCGTACGCCTTTTGATGCGATACAAATGCAATTTGGTTTAGCTGAAGCAGAGGTCAAAGCGCTCATGAAACGCGAATTGAAATTTAGTTCGTACAAACGCTGGCGTGAAAGGGTAGAGGCTTGTCAGACAAAACACGCGAAGAAACGAAACCCGGAGATCGATCGGTTCAAATGTGATCGTCAGCGCAGTATTTCAGGGAATAAGGTTTCGAAGCGCTAATAGTACCTTTTAAATTTTCACACTCGACATCCCACCATCAATGTGCATGATCTGTCCGGTGATCCACGAGGTTTTATCGGTCAATAGAAACGCTGCTAGTTCAGCGATATCACTTGCTTCTCCAATGCGTTTTAACGGATGACGTTGACCATTCGCTTCTATTTTCTCCGCTGAATTCAATAGTTTTCCTGCCAGCGGTGTGTTGGTAATGGATGGCGCGATCGCATTCACACGGATTGTTGGTGCAAATTCAGCAGCGAGTGATCTTGTAAGTCCTTCAATCGCACCTTTACTGATGGCTACCTGTGCATGAAAAGGGAAACCTGTTTGAACTGCAACAGTTGAAAAGAGAACAATCGAACCTTTTCCTGAAGCTTTTAATTTGGGCAAAACGGATTGGATTACTTTCACTGCACCTAATACTTGTAAATTGAGGTCAATATGAATATCGGTTGATTTTAACCTTGTAAAAGGCTTGAGATCGATTGCGCCGGGACAATACACCACTCCATCGAGTGAATCAGGTAAAAAAGTTAGATCTAGATCTTCTGAAGTAACATCCAACGCATAATAATGATCTTTGGAACCGTGATCTTCATTCTTAAAATAAGTAGAATAAACTTGGTGACCTTCTGAACTTAATTTTTCCTGAATGGATTTTCCAATACCCGATGATCCGCCAACAATGAAAAAAGTTCCCATATTAATTTTCTTGTTTAACAATCTCAAACCAATTTTTGTTGTGAAGTGGTGATGTAATTTGTGTAAAGTGCTATATTTGAGTGTTATGAATAGTAGTTTAACCACTCTTTTTTGCATAGCTATAACAGGGTTTATGCATGCGCAATCTGCGATAATCAATGATCCAGTATTGATCTCACCCACGTTTCGTGTGTATATTGCGAATTCAGGAAATGATACCAATAATGGTGATAGCCTTACTCCATTAGCCACCTTTAGTGCAGCATTGGATAAATTGAATGCGCTTTCTGGGAGTCCGACAGGTGATGTTTACGGTGAAGCCGTATTCTATTCTGGAACCTACGCTCAGCAGATTAATCAACCTTACAATAAATATTTGATTGGTGCGAAACGAATGAATGTAAGTGTACGAGGAAAAGGCTCTGTCATATTGGATGGAACAGCTGTTACTGTGAATCCCGGAAGTGGAATGATCTCTTTATTAGGAAGTAACATACACGTTAAGAATTTATCGGTCAATTATAGTACTCATAATGGAGTACGATTTGGTTATAATTACAGCGGTATTGTGGTGAACTCGCACGACATTTGGATCGACAGCGTGGACGTGGGACAAACTGCAGGACACGGAATTCTGGTTGGTATTGGCGCACTCAATGCCAATGGTTCTTCTACTCTGATTCCAAGAGCGAAACGTTTCAAAATCACCCATTGTCATGTGCATGATGCCGTTAATTACAATACACCTCAATCGCAATGGGGCTCTTCTATAAAATTTTGGAATACGAGTCACAACCAGGCTATCAATAATCATGTGCACGATAATTCGGGTGAAGGGATCAACTTTGATTTCTGCGATACAGCCTTGGTCAGAGGGAATTTACTTCATGACAATTATGCCAACGTCTATCTGGACAAGGTTCAGTACGCGGTGGTGGAGAAGAACCATATTTACAATGAAGTAAAAGTGGTCAGCGGAATTTTGATGGGGCTCGAAGCATTCACTGCTTATGTTACGGATCACTACATGAAGGACATCTATGTTCAAAACAACATTATTCATAATACTACAGGTATTAATATTTGGCAGGGAATCTACAGTGCAATTCAGAATGGTTTTTTCAATAATATTCAAATCAGACACAATACCATCATTGGAAAACAGTTTGCAAATGGGGCACAGATCAGTTTATCCTATGAAACTGCTTTTGGTCAGCCAGTGCCGAACGTAAGTTTTAATAATTTGAGTTATGAAAGGAATATTATTACGGCTCATGTTGACAGTCTTAACAATACTAAAATGCTCACTGCACCCTTGGATCCACAACCAGGTTTGACGACTGGGTACAATTTGTTCAACAGGAACCCTGGGTTTGGATATAATCCGGCATCGGACCAGATCGTAACCGCTTTGCCAGTGTACGTTGATCCAGCTTCGGATGTGGTGAACGGACTGACTCCATCAAATGTCCAGCATCCTGATTTGATCATGAATGTTACGAATACCTCTGGATTAGAGGATGATTTTAGCGGAACTTCTCGCGGAGCAACAACAAATGTAGGTGCGATAGAACAAAATGACCAACTTGGAATGATAACATCCGAAGCTGATGAAATACTTCTTTTTCCCAATCCGGCAGACGCAGAATTTAGGGTTCGTTTAGACCAAGAAGCGATGGGTTACTCCCTGAGAATTGTCGATATACTTGGTCAAGAATTGCTCTTTGTTTCAAATTATCAAGGTCAGTGTATCTCGACTTCATATCTTACTCCCGGAAATTATTTTGTTTGGGTTTCAGGCAGCGGTGGAACAAAAAAAATCCTGCCACTGGTCATTCTGTGACAGGATTCAACTGTATTGAGAAAGTTATAATTTGATCTGTACTGTAAGGAAGAACGTTCTTCCATTGCCTGGCAATATTCCAGGGCCCGGATACCCACCTGCGCGACGTGTAGCATAGCGTGTATCGGTGAGGTTGTTTGCACCTGCTTTCAGTGAATAATTTTCTGAGATCTTTACGCCCAGTCCGGCGTCATGAACCATATATGCATCCAAAATTCCCGCTGTAGCAGTAGCATTCGGTTCTATGGTGTTTTCAGCATTTGTGAATACTTGATCTACAAAATTGCTTTGAAAGAATGCATAAAAACGTTTGTGTGTGAAATTGATTCCTCCACGGAAAATATGTTTTGGTGCATATTCAACGCGTTTTCCTTCGATCGTTTTTGCAGGATCTTCGGCAATTGCAGGATTGTTCCAGCTCGTATATATGGCATTTGTGTAGGTATAATTTGCATGCAGTTTCAAGCATGTTCGCTTCTGTTTAGCTTGACATAGTGCGAAAACATCGGCTTCAACAAATGCTTCCATTCCCTGACTCACAGAGTTTCCAATGTTGGTAATGAAGTTACTGCCATTCTGGCTTATTGTTCCAATGCGATCAGCGTAGAACAAGCGAAAGTAATTCACATCGAAAGTCAACAGATCTTTCAATTTTCCACGAATACCCGCGTCGAAGTTATATCCAGATGCATCACTTAAATTCGGATCAACTACATCGGTTGTGGCAGATGGTGTGAGTTGAGAATACGTTACAGGACGGTATCCTTGAGAAAAATTAGAATAGATATTCGTTTTTTCATTTACTTTGAATTCACCGCCCAATCCAAGCAAAATTACAGCGCGGTTCATGTTGTTTCCTTCGATGGTTCCTGTATTGGATGTATTGATACGTCCGTGTACACTCGATTGAATTAACTCATAACGAACACCTGGTACAAATGACAAGCGTTTTCCGATTTTAAGCAATTGTTCCGCAAAGAATGCCTGATTTGATGTGTTGAGAAATAGTTCTTTTTCGTATTCATTTCCATTGTTCAATTGAACGATGGTAAGGTCATAATCTGCACCTGTAGATCCGATTGCTTTTTGTTTGCGGTCAGTTTGACCTGTGTAAGCACGAACGCCTGCAGTAAAAGTTTGTTCCTGCCCGAACAATGAGAATTTCTGAGCTGCGCGTAATTCAGTTCCTACATTGGAATACCAGTCACGGTCGACTTGTCTGTTCGCGTAGTCCATTGTGGTACTGCTGATAACATCGGCTGTTGTGATGCCTTTAGTAAATCCAACACTATTGCGTTCTGCGATGGTTGAAAATATTCGAAGGTCGAATTGAAGGTTTTTAGTAGCCTCAAAGGTAGAGTTGAATTGCAATACATTCCATGGTGCAGAGAACCAGTTGCGCTCACGTGAAGATTGAGAAGCATCAACTTGGAACAAACTGTCGGTAAGTCCACCAGCTTGTTGACTCAAATAGTTGGAGTGTGTGTATTGCAATCCCATTGAAAGACGTTTGGTCATTTGCATTTTTGCAGAGAAGAAGGCCGTGGTAGATGAATATTGAGAATTTTGTCTCCATCCATCTGCATTTCTGTGGTGAATGAATCCGTAGTATGAAAAACCTTTGATTTCTCCGCCAATGGCATTGTATGTATTGAATAAACTATAACTTCCAACTGTCTGGGAACTCTCGAACCCAATCTTTTTTCCGGCGATGCGATCTTTCATCACGTAATTCACCATTCCTCCGAATTGCGAACCGTATTGCAATGAACCTGCTCCTCTTACTACTTCGATGCGGTCAACTGCTTCAGTGGGAGGCGTATAATACGCTTCAGGATAGCCGAATGCTTCTGAACTGATATCACATCCATTCTGACGCATGTTAAATTCCCATGAACGGTTTGGGCTCAAGCCTCTTGTAGCAATTCCTGTCTGTATTCCGGTTCCGTCATTCTCCCATATCATAATGCCCGGCACCTTTTGAAATAATTGGCGTGTTGAATTTGTTGAAAGATCAGCATCGGATTCTCCTGGTCGAATCACATCATTCTTCTTAGTTGCAAAGATGATTGTGCCTTCCAATTCTTTAAGACTTCCATGATCGTTTTTATCTTTGAGCTGAAAAACATCAACTTTTTTCAGGTTTTTAATTGAATCTTTTTGAGCAAATAGTAAACTGGTAATGACTGTACCTATGAGGGTTAAAAATAGTTTCATCCAACTAAAGTTTTGATGGTGCAAAGAAAGGATGAAGATTGAATCCGGACAATACCAAAAAAGTGGTATTTTAGAATAATTCTAAATAATACTTTCAAGGCTCTCTAAATGAATTTTTGTTAGACTAAGATAAAACATTTAGAAACTTCGTCAGCTTCGAATTAATCGACTTATTATTAGATTGTTACATTTTTTAGGTTTATTTTTTTTAAACGCAACAAGGTTGCATTAAATAAAAATCAATAATTTTGGAAATCATAACAGCTATCGAAGCCGGTATTTATTCGGTTGAAAATGCTTTTTAGACAAAGTAATTTATTATCTGAAATTAAAATAAAAGATGATTTCTAGTAGCAAAATCAAAAAGGCAGATCTGCTTGGTATTTCTAGTTCTTTGATTTGTCTGATTCATTGTATATCACTTCCGATTATTGCTGGATTTTGGGTAACAATTTTTAAAAGTCCCATAGTTGATTATGTATTTCTTATTATTTCCTTTGGATCCGTATATAAGTCAACTCAAAGAAATGAGATCGTTTCCATTTCGGTATTCTTATGGCTTTCCTTTGTTGGATTTTTAGTTACAATTATGTTTCTAGATGATTACACTTTTGGTAATCTTTTAGAGTATTTGTTTGCATTTTTACTTATTGTTGGTCATTTGCTAAGCATCAAATTTTCTTTTAAGGGCGAACATGAACATTAGTGTCTTTTTATTCCTTTTTATTTCTCTTTTCGCTCAATGGATGAAACCTAGTGATTTTAGTTCAAAGAACCTCTGGTTCACTTCAACCAAATTTATCAACGACTATAAGTAATGTTAATCAATCACCAAAATAGAATTTTACATCAACTAAATATTTTGAAATAATATGAAGAACGTATTAGAAAAATTGCCAGTAACGGTTTTAAGCGGGTTTTTAGGCGCAGGGAAAACGACTTTACTCAATCATATATTACACAACAAAGAAGGTTTAAAAGTTGCAGTAATTGTTAACGATATGAGTGAAGTAAATGTAGATGCCAGATTGGTTAGTGAGCAAAACGTACTTTCTCGAACGGAGGAAAAACTTGTTGAGATGAGTAATGGTTGCATCTGCTGTACACTGCGTGAAGACTTAATGATAGAAGTGGAGAAATTGGCAAAAGAGGGCAGATTTGACTATTTGCTTATTGAAAGTACAGGTATTAGTGAGCCGGTTCCAGTTGCACAGACATTTAGTTTTGTCAGTGAAGATGGTGAAATTGATCTGTCCAGATTTAGTTACATAGATACAATGGTTACGGTAGTAGATTGTTATAACTTTTTCGAAGATTTTGGATCACATGAATTATTGATCGATCGAAATTTAACCAACATGGATGGAGATAATCGAACAATTGTAAACCTACTTACCGACCAAATCGAATTTGCCAACGTAATTATTTTGAATAAGACTGATTTGGTTGATAAGTCAACCGTTGAATTATTGAGAGCAGCCATTCAAAAACTAAATCCCGGAGCAAAAATTATTTCTTCAACTTTCGGAAAAGTTGCTACTAACGAAATTTTGAATACTAAATCTTTCAATTTTGAGGAAGCTGAAAGTTCAGCGGGCTGGCAACTTGAATTGGAAGGAGGAGTCCATACACCCGAAACGGAGCAATATGGTATCACATCGTTTGTTTTTCGAAATCAAAAGCCATTTCATCCAGAGCGTTTTTGGAATTATTTAAATGTAGAGTACCCAAGCGGTGTAATTAGGGCTAAAGGGCTATTTTGGCTGGCTTCAAGGCCTGATGATGCCATAAATTTTAGTCAAGCAGGAGGGTCTTCTCGCCTCGAAAGGGCAGGGGTATGGTGGGTCAGTATGACATTTGAAGAAAGAATCAACTACGCTTCATTTGTTGAAAACAAGGACTTTATTGAGTGTCGATGGGATAAAAAATGGGGTGATCGAATGAACGAACTAGTATTTATTGGACAAGACATAGATAAGGAGAAGATGACGGGCGATTTGGAGAATTGCTTATTGAATGATCAAGAAATCTTATTGTTTAATAAAGAACATTTGTTCACGGATCCTTTTCCCATGAATATTTGATACGAAAAAAAATTACCCATACTTAGATGAATCTTGGTAACGATTATTTAACTCATTGTGTAATTAAATACACTCCGGACAATTTCCGGCAATCGTTAGTTGATATTCAGTTGCTTTGAAGTTTTTAGGTAGTTGGATGGTAATGGGATTTTCCGTAATGCATTGAACTTTACCGCAGGAAACACAACTAAAATGAATGTGTTGATGGACGTGTTTTTCAGAGTGCTCACAGATTTTACATGCTGCATAATTGACTACGCCGTTAATGTTCACTATTCGGTGTATTAGAGACTCATTCACTAATCGTTCTAACACGCGATACGTGGTAACCCGATCACACGTACCTTCCAGTTTTTCTTGAAGCAGCGCATGTGAGATAGCTGATCCATGTGAATGTATCAGTTCAAGAATACGCTGTCTAGCTATTGTGTTTCTGGTTAATTTGGTCATTAAAACAAAAATAAAAGTAATTTACTAATGCAACAAAGTTTTATTTATATTTGCAACAGAATTGCATTTAGCCAAATGAAGGTGAAATTACTTTTTGTGTTGTTTACTCTATTCTCGATGAGCGTAACTTTTGGACAGCGCTCTTTATCTGGCGTTGTCCGCGATTCACTCACCGGATTCGCTATTCAAGATGCACAAGTGATGCTTTTGGAAAGTGACCAAGTAGCGTATACCACATCAAAAGGCGAATTTACGTTTCTTTCAATCCAGCGTCTATCCATAACCATGAAGATCATTGCATCGGGTTATCAATCCAAATTGATTCAGATCGGTTCAAAAGATTCGGTGATAGCAATTAAGTTACAAGCACAGCACCTCGATCTTCAGGAAGTAACCGTTTCAGGATTGGCGGTTCAGTCGCGCAACCAGAATGCTTTTCACATTGAAACCCGGAAAGTAAGTGCGTTGAATGATGTTCCTTCTACCACGATGGGGGAACTTATTGCTAAAATACCTGGGGTATATCAGTCCGGACTGGGATTAGGGATTTCCAAGCCTGTCATACGTGGGTTGCAGGGCATGCGTGTCGTGAGTCTTATGAATGGGATGCGCATCGAAGCTCAACAATGGGGAGGTGATCATGGCATGGGTATGGCAGAACTGGGAATAGGTTCCGTGGAGGTAATCAAAGGTCCAGCTTCGTTACAATACGGTGCTGATGCCCTAGGTGGCGTAATTCATTATAGTGATCTGCCTCCTGCAGCAGTGAATTCAATTGAAGGACAAGGACAAGTTTTGGTGCAATCTGCTACTATGGGAGGAGTTGCACGCATGGCATTGAGACAATCGGGTACCAAATGGCGCTATATGGTAGGGGGGAGCCTTGCAAATCATGCAGATTTCAGGTTGCCAAGTAGAAGATACGCCGAGAACTCGCGCTTCAATGAAGAAGTGGCTAGGGGAGTAATCTCTTACACGTCAGGAAAAGGATTACACAATTTGAGATACACCTATAACCGGACCATAACGGGAATTCCGGGTCATACCCATGACTCCTTAGTTACTTTTCAGGATTTTCAAGTGACTGACCAAAAAAGGTATTATACTTTGCCTGCACAGTTTTTTAATAATCACTATGTGAGTTTTGACAACAAATGGTTCTTGAAGCGTGGTGAGTTTTATTTGCTTGCAGCGTTTACTCAAAATCGTTTGATCGAATACGATGAAAAAGTGACGATCCCCAGTTTGAGCATGACCTTGCGAAACACATCGTACAACTTGCGTTACACCCGAAATTTGATTGCTGGAAAATGGATCTCTGGAGTGATGGGAATGTTTCAGACCAATGCGAATGCGTCCAATGCTTCTGATCAGCTCATTCCGGACTCGAGAACCATTGATAATGGGGCGTACAGTACCTATTTGTTTTCAGGGAAAAAGATCAATTTTCAGGCAGGGGTGCGTTACGACCTTCGACATATCGATGTGCTTCCTGATTCTGTGAAACGCTCATTTGATTTTCAGGGATTCAATGGTGCTTTGGGGTTGGTGTGGCATTCTTCCAAAGCGATTGTGCGGACATCCGTTTCTACCGGATTCAGAGCGCCACATCTAACCGAATTATTATCGAATGGCTTCCATCATGGGGCGCTTCGCTTTGAGATCGGTGACCTTGGTTTGATTCCTGAAAAGGCCACCCAGCTGGATGTAACGGCCGAGTGGCAATTGGAACATTTTTCCTTGATCTTGAATCCGTATGTCAATTATATTCGTGATTTTATTTCGCTACAACCCCAGGACTCTGTTGTAGATGGTATTCCTGTTTTTCGTTACAATGCAATACCTGAAGTTTATTACTACGGCGCAGATGCAGGATTCCATTTTCACCCACATTTTTTGCATGAACTGCATTTGGAATCAACAGTTTCCTTTATTGATACATACACACAAACGGATAGCGCTATTGCCTTTATTCCTCAGCCACGTATTCAAACCCAGTTGAAATATGAATTTAACAAAGGAAAGATGGTGAAATTCAAAGAAGTAGTGCTGCAGCATGTTTGGATGGGAGATCAGTCGCGTGTTGCCTTTTATGAGTTGCCTTCGAAACAATTTCAGCTTCTAGATATCGCATTGCATTTTACCTTTGGCAACAAAGAATCGTATGACCTAAATATCGGTTGTAAAAACCTGTTCAACGAAACTTATATAGACCACCTATCGCGCTTGAAGAACATTCAAATGCCTGGTCCGGGAAGAAATTTTTATCTCAGTTTTAAGTATAATTTCAAATCAAAAACCAAATAAAATGAAAAGTAAAATGATGTTTACATTCCTTGCTGTTTCTTTAGTGTCAATGACCGTTGTTTCTTGCTCAAAAAACAAGTGCCACGAATGTCACTATGACAAAAATGGGGCAGAAGTTGAATTAGGTGAAAAATGTGGGGATGACCTAAAAAATCTCGAAGCGAACGGCTACACGGATACTACAGGAACGTATACTGTTCATTGCCATGAGCATTGATAGATAAGTTTGTTCTTTTGACTTATGCATTTTTTTTGGATATGCTCAAGAAGATTGAACAGTAAATAGGATTGGGGTGAGAAAGTCATAAGGCGTATGATGTATTCTTCTACGATGATAACTACTTTCTCCACCTTTCCAATTTAGGAATGGATCGGGTAGCTAACCATGCGAATATCCCATTCATGCCATCTTTTTTCATTTCTTGGATGCAGAATTTTTGCATTTTTTCTGCAGTATCAATTTCTGGAGGAGTTAAAAAATATCCTTCTTCATAACACATGGAACAATACTTTTTACTGATTGTACCATCATTTTCAGTTCCACCACCTTTTTTGTCTTTCTTCAGTGGGAAACCACAACTTTGACAAAATTTATATTGCTTCATTTTCTTTGGTTTAATTTATGAATATTCGCTAATCATGATAAAACTAAGGATAAGTACATAGAAGAAAGGTTGACAACTATCAATGTTTCGTTTTTCGAAGTTAGAGCCTGTCGTGGATAGTGAGGCTGATATAGATGTGCCTGTTTTGTGTTGACTAATTGTAGTTTGGAATAGATGCGTTTCTTTACCACATAGTTAATTTTAGAGAATACAGTCAAAATTTAGTTCATGTGTTATTGCAAGGTAAGTCATTCGCTATCGAGTGCGTTTGTTAGACTTATTTTTCTTTAGTTTCAATAAGCGACGCAATTAACTCTCTTAACTTTAATGGATCTTCGAGCGGACTAATATGTCCACCATCAACGAGTACTGTTTGAATTTTTGGTGGTGTTGGAACATAATCTTCTTTCCCTTTTAGTGCGATTGCTTTCACCTTCAAATTGATTACGAGAGAAGCGGCATCCTCAGCATCGATAATTACTTTTTTGTCCGTTTGTTTGATGTCCCGAATTGTAAGCATATTCATTGGACGTTTAAGTTGCTGGAGCAAATTAGGATTTTCCTTCAAAGACGATTTTCCAAACAACGATTTAGCGGCTTGCTTTGTGTAGAATTTTCGGAAAAACAGCAACGTATGTTGAAGTTTGAACATCCTTTTTTGTTTCGGAGAGGCGGCTTCAAAGGGCATATTGCACAAACCAATTCCTTCGAACCTTTCAGGATGTTTACTTGCTGCTCTGAGAATCGTCATACTTCCCCAAGAATGCCCAACGGCAATAACCCTTGGGATTTGTAAATTATCTAAAATATCGAGAAGCATATCGGCACAATCGTTTAACGACCAATCCGGTTTTGTGATCTTACGGCTTTCACCATGCAATGGCATGTCAATCGTGATAACCGTTCGGTCATTAATGTGTTTTACCTGTTCGTCCCACAAATGATGATCAAAATAAACGCCATGAAGTAAGATGATAGGAAGTTTATCGCTTGTGCGTTCTGTTTTATGAATGGCTATTTTACCAAGGTTCGTTTGAATGAAAGTTGTTTGAGCTTTAGTTGACATGCTGATGAATAGAATTGTAGTGAGAAATAAATATGATTTCATTTCAATTACTTATGGAAGGAGCCTGTCTGGAATAAGCATTATCCGTTAATTGATCTATGATGAACTCAGCCATATCGCCCAAGGTGACGGCTAATTTCAAACCTTTACCATCCAATGTTGCGTGGACATTGCCTTTAGGCGTTTTGTCGACAATGTTTGGGCAACGAACAATCGTCCAATCTAACGCACTGTTCATGATAATTGGTTCCATTCGGTTTTTATCGGCGATGATGACCTTTAGCCACTTCATGAAATAAGGAAGAATAATTTTTGTGAAAAACCAGGGTTGAAAAGCCAAACTATTTCCAGCACCAACATTGCTCATAGCAATCAGCCTTTTGATTTGCTGTTTTTCCATTTCTTCCACAATTGTTTTTGTGGCATCGGAAATAAAAGTAGTGGGCTTTCCATCACCTTTACCTCCAACACCCAAACATTGTATTACGGTATCTTGATGTTCCAACGCTTTTTTGACATCATTGCTATCTAAGACATTGCCTTGGATAACGGTAAGATTTTCATTTTGAATGCTAATTGCCGATTTATTTCGAACCAGCACAGTGACTTGAAATCCTTTAGATAAGGCTAGCTTCAAAATAGCTTGACCCGAAAAACCCGTGGCGCCGAAGATGACTAATTTCATTGTTGTATTGATTTTTGTTCATTGCAAAATTCGGAAGGGTTTGCTACTTGTAACTGACACAAATGTGTCAAAATGAAATCCCCTAAATTCATTTATTTATTGCTTTTCAAAAAGAACAAAATTATACATTGCTTTTTGTAAAAAGCATTTTTGTTAATTGCTTTATTTAAAAAGCATAATTTATATTTGATAAATACAAAAAGCATTTTGTATATTTGCTTTATGTAAAAAGCAATAGATGGAAAGTTTATTATTCAAATCACGTAAAAAAGTTGCTAATTCAATCGATAAAATTAAACGGTTGATTTATGATGACATTCACTGGGATGAGCGATTAATTCTTTTGTTAGGTTATCGAGGAGTTGGAAAAACAACACTTATGCTTCAGCGTCTAAAGGAATTTGGCGAGAAAGGAATCTATTTTAGTATGGATGATTTGTACTTTGAAACAAATCGTCTAGTAACTGTTGTTGAAGAATTATACACTTTAGGGTATCGGGCTTTTTTTATAGACGAAGTTCATCGTTATTCATTTTGGTCAAAAGATTTAAAACAATTATACGACGACTATGAGGATATTCATCTTGTCGCAACTGGTTCTTCTATTCTTGAGGTGGCTAAAGGTCAGGGCGATTTATCGAGAAGGGCGATTGTTCATCAACTTCAGGGCTTAACGTTTCGGGAGTATTTGCAATTTGAAAAAAAAATAAAACTTTCACCCATTGACTTGGAAACAATTTTAGAACGACATCACGAAATTTCTGCGGATTTATCGGAACAATTTTCATTAAAGAAGGATTTTAATAACTACTTAAAAAATGGCTATTTTCCTTTTTACAAAGAAAATAAATCGGTTTATTTTCAGAAACTCTCGGAAACAATCAATTTGGTGATTGACATCGACATTGCGCCCTTTGAAGAATTGAACTACAACACCGTTCGAACGATGAAAAAACTACTGTATGTTATTAGTCAATCCGTTCCTTTTGTACCAAACATTACCAAACTATCAGAGCGACTTGAAGCACCTCGAAATACCATTTTAAGATTGTTGGATTTGTTACACCAAGCCAAAATAATCAAGCTTTTACATGCTGAAAATGAGAAAATGAGTTATTTGAAAAAACCGGAAAAGATTTTCTTGGAGAATACAAACTTCATGTATCTTTTCGCTGAAGGCAAGGCAAACATTGGTTCTATTAGAGAAACATTTTTCTTTAATCAATTGGGACAGCATCATCGAGTGACTGCTTCTAAATGGGGAGATTTTATGGTGGACGAAAAATATACTTTTGAAGTTGGAGGATCAAATAAAAACTACAAACAAATCAAAGGTGTTCCAAATTCTTACCTTGCTATTGACATTGAAAATGGTACAGGAAACAAAGTTCCACTGTGGCTGTTTGGAATGCTCAAATGAAAGTAGTTAGATTTTATTTTTACTTGATTTACATCGATGGTATGTTAGGGCTGTTTAAAAAAACAAACCATTCCGTTCAATTCATTTTTTCCTCATAGCTAGATTAATCATGTTTAAGAAATAGTAGAATCGTCATATGCTGAAGTTAATGATGAGCTTCGATCTTAAAGAGTATTGAATTTGTCTTTCTCATTTTTGTAGTGTCTTTTATTTATTAATTAGACATACTGTTAAGCGAATACTTGATTCCGGCATTAAGGAGTCCCAGATCTCCTGTCCAAACATCTTCACTACCATAAGGATCACTGAAATCAAATTGCAGTGTGAAAACGACTTTCTCAGTTAATCTATAAGCATAACCTAGTGATACCATATAGCCAAGGTTCGAGGTTGATTTTTCAAAACTCGGATTTGAAGGGCTGCTAATCGTGCTTTGCGATAGCAAAAAACCAACCCCTGTGCGAAGAAATACTTCGGATTTACCACCAATCGGAAGGTAAAACTTCGGACTAATCATCACATTGGTATGCCTGGCTGTAACCTCGGCTTTTTCATTGTTACCAACTAAAGTGCCTTTGGCTTTCAAAGATGTTAGCATGGTAGCTGCGTGTGTTTCAATACCTAAAAACTTGTTAAATCGATATCCAATCCCCAGGTTAGCCTTTGGAGTCCATTGGGATGCAGACTCTTTTACCATGAATTTCAAACCATCCTCTGACCTGGCAAGCCCTGCCGAGGTATGAACGTATAGCGTTTTATTGGGTAATGTTTGTGAATTTACTTCAAAATAAATGCAGAGTAAAAGGAAAAACAACCAGATATTAAGTTTACTAATCATAACTGTTATTTTCAAAAATTATATCCAAATCTCAATGAGCCCAACATGAATGGTGATTCGCCAACTTCTTTGGTTAGGGTATTATCCTCGTAGATAGGCCATGGGTTTGATTTATAGACAACTCCGGCAACGCCAAACTGAGGTATCACATAAAGTTTCTTTTTAGCAAACTCAAACTTGTAGCCAACGTATCCTGTAATTAACCAATCAAAACTATTATAAGTCTTTCCTGTGGTTACATGATTTTGCAGAACGCCCAGTCCGGTTGTCTGAGAGAATTCTAAATGAAGTCCTTTCCAAAAGTATTGCCTGTAACCGCTTGCAAGGCTGTAATCGGCAAAGCGACCTTCTGTTTCTCGATCTCTTGGAAAATCGATGTTGACTCCTGCGTACACATCACCGCGTAAATTCCCTTTTTGCCAAAGTTTTATGGTGAAATGCGTTCTAGTTGTTTGAACTAAAAATGGCCAAAGAATATCTGTTTCAAGACCAAATTTGCTTTCTTTTGAATCGCTTTGAGTAAAAGCATTCATCGTTAACATACTAACTAATCCGATAAAGAGAATTGATTTTTTCATTTTGTAACATTTTTAAGGATGCGACAAAGTTCATTCTCGCTATTCAGAATCCACTGAACAAATGTTCAGAAATCGCTTGAATAAATCGTTTCCTGGTTTATTTCAATAGTCAAAGAGAAGTGAAAATCTCCATCTTTTCTTTTGCATGCGACATTTGTAAGCAAAATAAAATCAAAATGAGCCTAAATTCTCAAAGTTTCCAACGAGTTGTAACATTCGTGTTTTATTATTTTCGGAAAGTCGAATTTGGATAATTGAATCAGGAAAGTGAATAATATCTCTGGATAATTTTCCATTGAAAGGTCCCTTGAAACGCACTTTGTTATTATGAGTAATTGAAATCTCCATCTGTAAAGTCTTACTCGCAATTCGAATCTCATGTTTGTCTTTACATGAACTTAGAATAGAAACAGTAACATTCTTTAAAGAGCGAATATCCACCTCTTTTTCATCAAAACGAAGATGACCAAGATGTCTGATGAATTTTTTACCAATCCATTCAATTTCGGCTCTTGAAAAAAGAATACTAACTTGAGGATCATTCGGATCCACTGCATGAAGCCAGTAATAAGTTTCAGGAAATGAAGTTCCCCAATTCTTTTCAAGATACCCGAGTTCGTTCTTAATTATGAACCGTTCATTCTTTTGTTTTATTTCACCCGAAACTAGGTGTCCTGTATTTAAAACAGCGTGATAGCACGGAAGATTAGGGAGAAAATAATTGTAACCCATTGAATTTTTGAATGTCTTTGAAACATGGTTATTCATCAATTTCAAATGAATTTTAAAGTCTTTCGTATTAATTTGAATAATCTCTGTGGTTAATAAGTTTTCGCCCATTCGAACGATGTGGCGGTCGGGATCGCATGAAAATTCATTTCTATTAAAATAGATGATTTCGGTTGTTTTATTGGGAAAGAGAATCTGAATGAATCCAAATGTGTCTTCGGTATTTCTGGTAGCATATCCATAAATAATCACAAAGGATGAGTTATATTCCTTTGAGTAAATCTTTTGAAACCACCCTTCAAAATACGTGTTGCGTTCAAGATTACCCCGAAGTGTTGTTGGTTTGAAAATCCTGAACATTGAACGTTTCTTTTTTAATGCTAAGTTAAGGTTACACGGAATCTATACGCTTTACCTTCGAAGATATAGTTTTATAACTTTTTATTTCTCGTTATTTCCTAGATTATAGCTTGTTTTTAGCCACTCCTCTCGTTGTTTTTCTGTTGACAATTTAACAGAACCAAAATAAGTAGCTTTAACAACTTTTATCCCTGAGAATCCTAAGATTCCTTTTTTCATTATTTTTCCTGCGGGATCTCCAATAATCCATCTGTAATACCAAGGTGGGGCATCCATGGTGGATATAATTCTTGCCGTTTTACCTTTCAATAATTTATCCCAGCTTACAATCTTTTTGCCCATTCCGTCGCGATACTTAAAGGCAAAACCGGGTGAGAAAACCATTTCAAAAAACAATCTTAATAAAGCAGGCAAACCAGCCCACCAAGTAGGGTAAACGAATACCAAATGATCAGACCAACTGATAAGTTCCTGAGCTTTTAAAATATCACCTTCGGGTTCATATCGTTTATCATGTCCGTATCGTAAGTATTTTTCCAACTCCAAATCCCTTAAATTCAATGTTTTTAAATCATGCCCTGAAGAAATCGCACCGTCTGAATATGCTTTAGCTAAGGCTGAACAGAAACTGTTTTCTCTGTTGTGCGCATTGATAAGTAAGATGTTCATTCCCTAAATTATAAGTTCTCTTGCAAAGTTGAAAAACATTGATTGCATCGAACTGAACAAATGTTAATAAATCATTTGACGATCTCCTTTCTTAATCGACTGAGATGCTGAGGTGTGATTCCTAAAAAAGAAGCAGTATATTGAAGAGGCACATTCAGAATGATATCAGGATTATTTTTTAACATGTTTTCATAACGTTCATGAGCTGATTGAGACTGTAACATGAATATTCTTTTTTCCATAATGATGAAAAGATTTTCGGCAATAACCCTTCTAAATAGTTGCATTTTTGGCACCAATTCACATAATTCTTCCAGGTCTTTTTTAGAAATTACGCGTAATACGCTATCCTCCAATGCCGAAATATTTTCATTTGCCGGCGTATTGGTCAAAAAGCTAGTGAAGGACGAAATGAAATTTTCAGGCGATACGAAATAACAAGTAACCTCGTTTCCTGTGCCGTCTATGTAGAAGTTTCGGAGTTTACCTGAGACCACAAATCCAACTTGGTCGCAGATCTTACCTTGTTGAACCCATGAGTCGCCTTTTGCTATTTCAATTGTGCTGTAGGCCTGTTCTATCGCCGATTTTTCCTCTGTTGTCAAATTGACAATTTGATTGATGTTTTCTGTTAGTGTTGTCATATCCCTTTATTTAATCTTTCATAAATTCATTAGTAACAAATGTTTCGAAATGAATTGCTTTTATTAAAAACTTCAGCCTTCTAGTTCATTAAGTCAATTATACCGCAAAGACCAGAACCAATAAGTATGGACCAGGAAATCCAATCTTTAAATTCGTTGTTTTTGTGGTTCAAAAATAGAATATGAAGAAGCAAATGAACGATCATAAAAATATTGAACCCTTTCATAAATGCTTCAATATCTTGGCTGTATGTGAGTTGCCAAAAAACAAAGTAGAATAAAGGAAGATGAGCAAATACAAATAATACTTGGCCTATACTGTCACTGAGTAATGAAAGTCCGGGAAAAATTCGCCATTCTCTGCAACGAATTGCATCCATTTCATGCAATGTTAAGAACGAAAGTCCAAGGTAGAAGAAAAAGTGTTCGGACATTAAGTAGGGTTTATTTGTTTAAGCTTTTTAAAGACCATGCTATTCAACCTACTAATTTTCAGTTATTTTTTTGTTCCAGATCAGATAATAGATTTGGAATGAAGATCCAAGGATAAAGTAATAAAAATAAGTTCGGTATCCACCATGCGGGATCGAACTCGCCCGAAAGAGCCCAATAAGAAATGGCTTGTAGGCCTGAAACACTTGTAAGAATTAATGAGATAAAAGCGTAAATTTTCCACTTATTTAATGATTTACTATTCAAATAAACACTGTA
>Ga0315902_10000469_pt1 | contig 67356 bp, 60 predicted proteins | sample LakEriMetagenome_9_FD_203523 | JGI IMG/M metagenome (GOLD analysis project Ga0315902, IMG submission 203523) | Freshwater fungal communities from buoy surface, Lake Erie, Ohio, United States - Buoy 12 MA117 | ecosystem: Environmental > Aquatic > Freshwater > Lake > Lake biofilm | place: USA... | reverse complement strand
GCGGCCAGGGTGTCGACGTCGACCAAAGTGCGAAGTGCCATGAGACCTCCTCCGGGGGCAGGCGCGAATTCTCCGACCAGACTGTTACCGTTACAATCCCGCGATGGCGATTGATCTCTATTGGGCTAGCGGCTGTCCTTACTCTTGGCGGGTGCTGCTGGCGCTCGCTCACAAGCGGCTGCCTTTCCAAGGCCATCGGCTGCAACTCGAGTTTCAGGAGCAGAAATCGCCGCAGATGCTCGCCATGAACCCGCGAGGTCGGGTGCCGGTGCTCAAGGACGATGGCTACGTGGTGTTCGAGTCGGTGGCCGTGCTCTATTACCTCGATCGCAAGTATCCCGAGCCGTCGATTTTCGGCCGCACGCCCGAGGAAGCCGCCGTCATCTTGCGCGTGATCGAAGAGTTCCAGGCCTACACCGAGCCGCACATCATGGGCATTTGTCGAACTTTGCTCGGGTCGGCAAGTCCTGCGGACGAAGAGCGCCCTTTGTCGCGTGATGCTTTGACCGACGCCATGCACGTGGTAGCTCGGGAAGCGCGCACCATCGAGATGCGCGTATCGCGTTTCGATTGGATCGTGGGTGAAGACTACAGCGCCATCGACATGGTGATCTTCCCGGCGATCCAACTGCTCCGTCGCGCGTTGACGCGACCCGAGGCGCAAGATTTGGCAGGACGTTTCTTGCCAATCGAGGCAAACTACCCAGCCCTCGGCCGGTGGTTGCAGCGCATCGAATCCTTGCCGGGGTACGAGCATACCGTGCCACCGTCTTGGCGCATCGGCTAATCGCCGTTTTTCATTCTCCAAGGAGCATCATGAGCGATCACAAGGTTCACGTTAATTTTTCTGGCCGAATTGTTTTTGTGGGTTTTGGCAGCATCGGGCAAGGCGTTTTGCCGCTGATGATGCGGCATATCGGCACGAGTGCCGATCGCATCACGATTGTCTCTGCCGATGAGCGCGGTATCGAAGTGGCGCGTCACTTCGGAGTGAAGTTCATCATGCAGCCCGTCAAGCCGGAGAATTTGCGTACCTTGCTCGAGCCGCTCGTTGGCGAGGGTGATTTCCTCGTCAACGTCTCGGTCGATGTTTCGTCGATTGCGCTGGTGCAATTCTGCCAAGAGCGCGGTGCTCTATACCTCGACACCTGCATCGAGCCGTGGCCCGGTGGCTACACCGACCAGAGCGTGCCGGCTGCGCGTCGCACCAATTACGCGCTGCGTGAAGCAGCGCTCGCGTTGCGCGATGGCAGCAAGGGCGGTCCCACGGCCGTGTTGACGCACGGTGCGAACCCGGGTCTCGTGTCGCACTTCGTCAAGAAAGCACTGCTTGATATCGCAGCGGCGACGGGCGTTACGACAGATGAGCCGAACTCGCGCGAGGGTTGGGCGGCGCTCGCCAAAAAACTCGATGTCAAAGTCATTCACATCGCCGAGCGTGACACGCAGGTGTCGCCTGTGCGCAAGCGCGTGGGCGAGTTCGTCAACACTTGGTCTGTCGATGGTTTCGTCAGCGAAGGATGCCAGCCCTGCGAACTTGGTTGGGGATCGCACGAGCGGCACTTTCCGGCCGACGGAAATCGCTACGATTTCGGCCGCGGATCTTCGATTTTCCTGTCGCGCCCGGGCGCGGCGACCCGCGTGCGAACCTGGACGCCGAAGGCAGGGCACTTTCATGCTTTCGCGATCACTCATGGTGAGTCGATTTCGATCTCTGATTATCTGACCGTCAAAGAAAGCGATGCTGTGAGCTATCGTCCGACGGTACACTACTCGTACCACCCCTGCGATGACGCGGTTTTGTCGGTACATGAGTTCGTCGGTCGTAACTACGTCATGCAGAGCAAGCAACGCATCTTGATGGACGAAATCTCCTCAGGCGGCATCGATGAACTCGGCGTGCTGTTGGCGGGCCATGCCAAAAATGCTTATTGGTATGGTTCCCAACTGTCGATCGACGAAGCTCGCCAGCTTTGTCCATTCAATAATGCGACCAGTCTGCAGGTGTGCGTGTCCGTCCTGTCGGGCGTGATCTGGGCGATGGAAAATCCGCGGCGTGGCATCGTCGAGCCTGACGATATGGACTATCGCCGCAATCTCGAGATTTGCATGCCGTATCTCGGCCCTGTCGTCGGCGAGTTCACCGATTGGAATCCGCTCACGGGTCGCGAGAGCTTGTTCACGGAAGATCTCGATCGCGAGGATCCGTGGCAGTTCAAGAACGTGCGGGTGGTTTGACGCCTGTGTAATCGATTGCGAGGATCACGAAGAGACGCCGACCTGTCGGCGTCTCGACGTGAACCTCGTCGTCGAGGTGCTTGCCGAGCAGCGCTCTTGCGAGCGGCGAATCCATGCTGATGTAGCCGGGCGCGAGATCGAATTCGTCCGGACCCACGATGCGATGGCGGTTCTCGTTGCCCGCATCATCCTCGAGCGTGACCCACGCGCCAAAGAATACCCGCTGCACATCCGAGGGCGGGTTCGACACGATGACCATGCCATCGAGACGCTTGCGCAAAAAGCGCACTCGCGAGTCTATTTCTCGTAAGCGTTTCTTGCCGTAAGTGTATTCGGCGTTCTCCGAGCGATCTCCCTGCGCGGCCGCTTCGCTGACCGCGCGCGTCACCGCGGGGCGCTCGATACGCCACAGTTGGTCGAGTTCCGTTGCGAGCCTGGCATGGCCCTCGGCCGTGATGAACTTCGAACCGGGGCGGGTTGGGGGACGATATCGGGACACGGGCGCAAGCATACCGACGGCGCCGGAAACAGGTAACCTGTCGGCCTTTTCGACCGAGTTCGGAGAATCAGCAGATGCGTTTTAATCAACGTTGGATCGCAGTCGTGGGGGCATTCGGCTTAGTGTGCGCGGGCGCTTCCGTCGCCTCGGCCGCCGATGCAGCATCAAGCACGAGTGCTAGCTCGAGCACTAGCACCACATCGACCTTGCGCTCGGGTCTGGATCTTGCGGGCTTCGATCGCTCGGTTCGACCTCAGGATGATCTCTATCGTTTTGCGGGCGGCACTTGGCTCGCGACGACCGAGATTCCGGCGGATCGCTCGAATTACGGCACTTTCAGCAAACTCGAGGACGACGCGATCGCTGCCTTGCGGGCACTTGCCGAGGCGGCCGCAGGCGATGCGCAAAAGACTCCGGGCTCTGATCGTCAAAAGCTCGGTGATCTCTACGCTGCGTACATGGACGAGCAGGGCATCGAGAAGCGGGGGCTTGCGCCACTGCAGGATGAGCTCGCGCGCATCGATTCGATCAATGACGCCCGGGCAATTTTTGAATATATCGGTCGCGCGCAGCGCATCGGTGGCGGGGCGCCGATCGGCTTCTACGTCGGTCAGGATCGCAAAAACTCATCGAGCTATATCGCTGGCGTCGGACAAAGTGGCTTGACCATGCCTGATCGCGAGTACTACCTCGCCGATGATGAGCGCAACCGAAAATTCCGTGAGGCGTTCGTCCGTTATGTCGAGCAATTGTTGAGTTTGTCGGGAACATCCGATGCGGCGGCCAAGGCTTCACGCGTGTTGGCCGTCGAGACGGCGATTGCAGAACAGCATTGGACTCGCGTCGAGAATCGCGATCCGCTCAAGACCTATAACAAGACCACGATCAAGGAACTGGCTTCACTTGCTCCGGCTCTCGATTGGAATGCGTTTGTTACGGGGCTCGAGGTCGATCCCGCCAAAATTCAAGCTGTCGATGTCCGTCAGCCGAGCTATCTACGAGAGGCGTCGCGCCTAGTGCACGAAATGCCCGTCGAAGACTGGCGTGCTTACTTCCGCTTTCGTTTGCTCGATGGCAGCGCGGCTTTTCTTCCTAGCGCCTTCGATGCGGCACGTTTTGAGTTCAGAGAACGCACTCTGCGCGGTGTGCAGGCGCAGCAGCCGCGCTGGCGTCGCGGTGTGAACTTGCTCGATCGCACCGTTGGCGAAATCGCCGGTCGCGCCTATGTTGAACAGAACTTCCGTCCAGAAGCGCGGGAGCGTATTCGTCAGCTCGTCGGTAACTTGCGGCAAGCATTCGAGGTGAAGATCGACGAACTCGAATGGATGAGTGCTGACACAAAGCTCGAAGCGAAGCGCAAGCTCGCGCGCTTCACGGTCAAGGTTGGTTATCCGGATCAATGGCGTGATTACACGACGCTCGAAATTCGCGGCGGTGATCTGCTCGGTAATCTGCGCCGTGTCAATGAATTCGAGTTTGCACGGCAGATTTCGCGGCTCGACAGCCCGGTTGATCGAAACGAGTGGTTCATGACGCCGCAGACAGTCAATGCGTATTACAGTCCGCCCATGAACGAGATCGTGTTCCCGGCCGCTATCTTGCAGCCGCCGTTTTTCGATCCGCTTGCCGACGACGCCGTGAATTACGGTGGTATCGGTGGCGTGATCGGACACGAGTTCAGTCACGGTTTCGACGACTCGGGGCGTCGTTATGATGGCGAGGGCAATTTGCGTGATTGGTGGACCTTCGACGACAACGTGCGCTTTCGCGAACGTGCGGGTCGTTTGGTTGCGCAGTACAGTCAGTACAAGCCCATTGCTGACCGCTCGATCAACGGAGATCTCACCTTGGGTGAGAACATCGGCGACTTGTCGGGTCTCGCGGTAGCCTATCGCGCATACTTGATTTCACTGAACGGCAAGGAAGCGCCGATCATCGATGGCTTCACCGGACCCCAGCGATTCTTTCTCGGTTGGGCGCAGGTGTGGCGGCGCAAATATCGCGATGACGAACTGCGCACGCGATTGATCACCGACTCGCATAGTCCGAGCGAGTACCGTTGCAACGGTGTGGTTACCAACATGGCAGAGTTTTACGACGCGTTCGGTGTGAAACCGGGCGATCGGCTCTATCGCGAGCCCGCCGAAAGAGTGAAAATCTGGTAATCGCCCCGGAGGACATTCGCCCATGAATTCGATACTCAAACGACTGATCGTTGCGTGCGTGGCGCTCGCCTCGCTTGCGCTCAGCGGCTGTGGTTACAACACCATCCAGGAGCAGGACGAAGCCGTGAAGGCTTCATGGTCCGAGGTGGTGAACCAATATCAGCGGCGTGCCGATTTGATCCCGAATCTTGTCAAGACCGTGCAGGGTTTTGCTGCGCAGGAAGAAAAGGTGCTGGTCGGTGTCACCGAGGCGCGTGCCCGGGCCACGTCGATTCAGGTCACGCCGGAGCTCGTCAATGATCCAGCCGCGCTCGAGCGCTATCAGAAAGTGCAGGGCGAGTTGACGAGCGCCCTCAAAACGCTGCTCGCCATCAGCGAGAACTATCCGCAGTTGAAGTCCGATCAAAACTTCCGCGATCTGCAGGCGCAGCTCGAAGGCACGGAGAATCGAATCGCGGTCGCCCGCAATCGCTACATTGCGTCAGTACAGGCCTACAACGGCACGATCCGGCGCTTCCCGTCCAATCTGACTGCGATGGTCTTCAGCTACGAGGTGAAGCCCAATTTCACCGTCGAGAACGAAGCGGCCATCTCGGCCGCCCCGACGGTCGACTTCGGCACATCCGCACCGGCGCAGTGATTCGACGCGTTTCTAGACTGTTCTTGGCGCTGTTGCCGTGCATGTTTGCGGCAATCGCGTGCTTGCCGTCGGCATGGGCCGAGAGCGAGCTGCAGCCGGTTCCTGCACTCACGGCTCGGGTGACCGATCAGGCTGGGGTGCTCTCGGCACAACAAAAGTCTAAGCTCGAGTCGGTGCTCGCTGCGTTCGAGGCCCGCAAGGGCGTGCAGATCGCCGTACTAACGGTGGCGACCGTCGTGCCCGAAGAAATCGAGCAGTACTCGATCCGTGTCGTCGACGCCTGGAAGCTCGGCCGTCAAGGCGTCGACGATGGCGCCTTGCTGCTCGTTGCCGTCGAAGATCGACGAGTGCGTATCGAAGTCGGGCGCGGGCTCGAGGGAGCGCTGACCGATCTCGTCTCGAATCGAATCATCGATGAGTCCATCGTACCGGCGTTTCGCTCTGGCGATTATCCCGGCGGCATTGCGCTCGGCGTGGAGCGCATGATCCAGGTGGCCGACGGTGAACCGTTACCCGAGCCGCAACCGAGCTGGAATGGCGAAGGCGGCAATTCCACGGGTGACCTGTTTGGGTTGTTATTCATCCTCGTTTTCTTCGTGGGTGCGGCACTGCGCAAAGTATTCGGGCGATTCTTCGGATCGCTGGCGACCGGAGGAGTGGTCGGCACCGTCGTGTGGCTTGCCGGGACCGCGCTGTTCGCAGCCGCTCTGGCGGCTTTTGGCGCGTTCTTCCTGACCCTCGTGCTCGGTGTGATTCCGGCGAGCGCATTCAACACTCGAGGTCGCCGCGGTCGTTGGGATGGCGGCTTCGGTGGTGGAGGATTTGGCGGTGGCGGTGGTTTCGGCGGAGGCTTCGGTGGTGGTGGCGGTGGTTTTGGTGGCGGCGGCGCCTCGGGGCGCTGGTAAATAGTTATGAATCTGCGCCGATGGACTGCCAATCTTCTTGCGACACCGCTCATGACGCGTCGACGTTTTCCGGCGCATGCGCTCTCTGCCATCGAATCAGCCATCACTACGGTCGAGGCGCGACATGCGGGCGAAATTCGTTTCGTGATCGAGACCGCGCTCGATGTGTCTGCCTTGCTTGCTGATCGCACGCCGCGCGAGCGCGCCGTCGAAGTGTTCTCCCAATATCGAGTTTGGGATACGGCAAACAACAATGGCGTTTTGATCTATCTGCTGATGGCCGAGCACGATGTCGAGATCATTGCGGATCGCGGTATCGCGGCGAAGGTCTCCGACGCCGAGTGGCAGGCGGTGTGTCAGGAAATGGAGACGCACTTTCGTGCGGGTCGTTTCCGCGAGGGCGCGATTGCGGGTGTCGAAGGCGTCGCAGCCTTGTTGGCGCGGCACTTCCCCCATGAGGGTGGCGATCGCAACGAGCAGCCGAATCGCCCCATCCTGCTGTAATCTCGCAGACCATGCGAGTGTCCGACCCTATTCTTCGCTGGACTCTGAGCTTGTGCCTCCTGGCGCTGGGCGGCTGTGTCACGCTCGAGCGTGAACGCGAAACGACTTGGGTGGCGCCGCCACCGAGGGTGGAAGAGGCGTTACCGTACGCGGTGAGCTTGCATCGTTTCGAGCTGCCGGCTGAAGGCAGCGATCTCGTCGGTACCGTGCAAGTCACTCGTGCCGAACACGAAGATACCTTTGTCGATCTCGCACGACGTTTCAACGTCGGCTATGAGGAGCTCGTGCGCTCCAATCCAGGCGTGGATCCTTGGTTGCCTGGCGAGGGTCGCGAGATCGTATTGCCCACTCAGCATTTGCTGCCGAATGCGCCGCGCGAAGGTGTGGTGATCAATTTGGCGGCGATGCGCCTCTACTATTTCCCGAAAGTGGCCAAGGGCGAAAACCCCATCGTCTACACCTTTCCGATCGGGATCGGTCGAGTCGGTTGGGCAACACCCGTCGGTTCGACGCGTATCACGCGCGTAGCCAAAAATCCCAGCTGGCGGCCGGGTCCGGGTGTGCGCCGCGAGCATCGCGAGAATGGCGAGATCCTGCCGGCCGTCGTACCCGCAGGGCCTGATAATCCGCTCGGAACGCGCGCGATGTATCTAGGTTGGGCGGGCTATTTGATCCATGGCACCAACAAGCCTGCCGGCGTCGGGTTGCGCTCAAGTCACGGATGCATTCGGCTGTTCCCGGAGGATGTCGAGTTTCTATACGACCTCGTGGGTCCGGGAACGAAGGTCACGGTCGTCAATCAGCCCTTCGTCTTCGGCTGGCACGACGGACAGTTGCTGCTGCAGGCCTTCGATGTGCTCGAGGATGATCCGCGTAATTGGAAAACCGCCAGACAGAAATTGCTGACGCGTGCGCTCGCGGCGCGACTCGAGAAGCGCTTGAAAGCGCAGGGTGACAGCATCGACTGGGCGGCTGTGTCGCGAGTCAGTCATGAGCCGCGCGGTGTTCCGCTCGCCGTGTCGCGCGGAATCGAAACTTTCGATGCCGTGGTCGCGCGTGCGAATCGTGTACGTAATGCGTTGCCGATCGGCGCGAACTGGCAAGGCGAGCTTGCTTCGACCGAGGGAACGCAATGACTCGGCAGCTGATTTTTTCGCACGGCAAGGATTCGGAGCCCTGGGGCACCAAGATTGTCGCCTTAGCCGAGACGGCACGTGATCTCGGCTGGCAGTGCGAATCGGTCGACTATCGCGGTATCGACACCGTCGAGGGTCGACTCGAGAAATTATTGGCCGTAGCCCGTGATCTGCCCCCGGCGGTGCACGTGGGTTCGAGCCTCGGCGGATTTCTGGCGGTGGCAGGCTCGAAATCGTGTGCGGCTCGCGGCTTGTTCTTGATGGCACCCGCTTTCGAATTACCCGGTTTGCCGCCGACGCCCGTTTGCGCGGCTTGCCCGACCACCGTGGTGCACGGTTGGAACGACGATATCGTCCCGGTCGAGATCGGTATTCGTTTTGCGCGATCGCAGGGTGCGACGTTGCATATCGTGAATGATGGACATCGCCTGCACGATTCATTGCCGCAAATACAGCTTTGGCTGAGCGGCTTTTTGCGCGGATTTCCATGATCGCGCCGTTGCGTTGGTTGCTCTCGCGCTGGGTCAAACCCGAAGTGCGACCCGAGGCGGTGCTCGGTACGATCGGTGCGCAACGCGCGGCACCCGTGTGTTATCTGCTCGAACGACGCAGTTCGACCGATGTGGCCGTGCTCGAGAATCTGTGTGCTCGGCAAGGCTTGCCGGCACCGTCAGGACGACTCGTCGGCCGTGGTAAGGACACGGTGCGCGCGGCTATCCCCTTGCTGCAAGCGCGGGGTTTCTTTGATGCTCGCATAGAGCGCCGTGCACCCGCCGAGCTCGTTCGATTGATCGAGGTTATCCGAGCTGATCCGAGCTTCGATGTGCGCTTGGTGCCTGTCGCGGTTTACTGGGGGCGGGCGCCCGAGAAAGAGGGCTCTTGGTGGCGATTGCTGCTCTCGGAGAACTGGGCGCTGACGGGTGGTTTCAGAAAATTGCTGCAGGTGCTTTTTAACGGCCGATTCACGCTCATCGAAATCGGCGAGCCGGTGAGTTTGCGCGGACTACTGGAAGAGTCGGGATCGGTGGCGGTACAGGCCTCGCGCCTCACGCGTTTGCAGCGAGCGGCTTTTCGTAAACAGCGCGCTGCGCGCATCGGTCCTGATCTGTCGCATCGTCGTACGATTGTGGCGCAAGTGTTGCGCACCCGGGCCGTACGTGCGGCTGTTGCGTCCGAGGCGAGATCCAAGCAGCTCTCAAGGCGCAAGGCGATCTTGAACGCACGCGACTACGCCGAGGAGATCGCCGCTAATTATTCGCACGTCTTCATCAACTTGATGGAGGGTGCGCTGCGACGCTTGTGGAACCGTCTCTATGACGGCGTCAGTTTCAATCACGCCGAGACGCTGAGGCAGATCGGACCCGATCGCGAAGTGGTGTTCGTGCCCTGCCATCGCAGCCACATGGACTACCTGCTGCTCTCGTACGTCATTTACAAGCAAGGCTACGCGGTGCCGCATATCGCCGCTGGTATCAACCTCAATATCCCGGTGGTGGGTCGCTTTTTACGCAAGGGCGGCGCTTTTTTCCTGCGCCGCAGTTTTGCCGGCAATACGCTCTATACCGCGGTCTTCATGAAGTACCTCGCGACCATCATGGCGCGCGGACATTCGATCGAATATTTCATCGAGGGTGGTCGCTCGCGCACCGGGCGGCTTCTGCAACCGAAGACCGGCATGTTATCGATGACGGTGCGCAGCTTCTTGCGCGACCCTAGAAGGCCCGTGGTTTTTTTGCCGGTGTATTTCGGTTACGAGCGCATCGTCGAGGCAGGTACTTATGTGGGCGAACTGTCGGGTCGCCCGAAGAGCAAAGAAAGCATCGGCGATCTGTTTCGGGCGTTACGGGTGTTACGCGAGAAATTCGGTCGCGTGCACGTGAATGTGGGTGAGCCTATCCATCTCGATGAGTTGCTTGCTCGGCATGATCCCAATTGGCAATCGTCGGCGCTGGATGAGGAAGGTCGTGCGCCGTGGGTCGGCCCACTCGTCGAGCAACTTGCGCAACGAGTCATGCGCAACATCAACGCAGCTGCAGCCGTGAACCCGATCAATCTGTTGGCGATCACGCTCTTGGCAATGCCAAGACAAGCCATGGTGGCGCAGGATCTCGGTCGGCAGCTCGATCTGTATTTGGCGCTGCTGAAGATTCAGCCGTACGACAGTCGTATTACGGTGACGACGCTCGATGGCAGCGAGATCGTGGCTTACGGCGAGTCGATGAAGGTCTTGCAGCGGCAGACTCACAAGCTCGGCGATGTCGTTCGCATCAACGACGACATGGCCGTGTTGATGGCGTACTACCGCAACAACATCGCGCATCTGTTCACGCTGCCTTCGTTGATCGCTTGCGCGTTCATCAGCAATACCTCGGTTCGCACCGAAGATATCCAGCGGCTTGCGTGGCGCATCTATCCCTACGTCGCGGCCGAGTTGTTTCTCAAATGGAGCGAGTCGGAGCTCGCTCAGGTGGTCGATCAGACACTCGGCGCTTTAGCGCAATTGGGTGTGCTCGAGCGGGTCGATGGGAGTGATCTCTGGCGTCGACCGCCGCCGAGCTCGCCGAAAGCCATTCAGCTCTCGCTTTTGGCACAGGCGTCGGTACAAACGATCGAACGCTATTACCTCGCCATCGCGACGCTCACACACGCAGGCTCTGGAGTTTTGACGGCCAAGGCGCTCTCCGAGCGCTGTCAGTTGATGGCGCAGCGTATCAACATGCTCTATGGCTTTAACTCGCCTGAGTTTTCCGATCGAGCGATGTTCGATCAGTTCATCGCCTTGTTGATGAAGCGCTCAGTGATCCGCACGGATGACGCAGGCCTACTCGTGTTCGACGTGGTCTTGGAGAGAGTGGCAGCGGATGCTGAGTACGTGCTGTCGGAGCAGATTCGTCACAGCATCCTGCAGGTCACGCACGCCTGAGAGTTAGTCGTCGTGGCTGATTCGGCCGCGCCCGCGTTTGATGCCGCTACGACGTGTCTTACTGTCGAGGCGACGAACCTTGGAAGCACGGGTCGGCTTGGTCGCATGCCGCTTCTTTGGTTCGACCAAGGCTGCTTCGATCAGCTGCGCGAGCCGTTCCTCCGCTTCGCGGCGATTCTGCTCCTGGCTGCGCTGTGTGCGCGCGATGATCAACACGGCGCCCTCGTCGGTGAGACGGCGGCCTGCGAGACGCCGCAAACGCTGCTTCACCGTCTCGGTCAGAACGGCAGAGCCCTGCAAGTCGAAACGCAACTGCACGGCCGAGGAGACCTTGTTGACGTTCTGTCCGCCCGGCCCGCCGGAACGCACGAAAGCGACCGACAGCTCGTCATCGGGGATCAGCAGCTTACCCGCGCGGATCGGCATCGTTGGGCTGGCTTGCGGGGCGGGCGATGATCGCGCCGGGTTCGAGTACGCGCACTTCCTGCTGCGCGACGGGAATCTTGATACCGTGCTCCTTGAAGAGCTGCCAGATCTTGCGATTGACGTCGGAGCGAACATTGTTGACGCCGTTCATCGGATCGCGAATCCAGAAGCGTGCTTCGAGCTTCATGCCGTAGTTCTCGAACGACATCAGTCGCGATACCGGGCCTGGATCGCGCAGGATGCGCGGATGATCGCTGGTGGCTTTTATCAGCAGTTCGAGTGCGAGCTCCGGGTCATCGTCATAACTGATCATGACCGGCAGTCGTAGGCGTACTCGCTGGTCCGAGTAACTCCAGTTGATGACCGAATTGATGATCAGATTCTGGTTCGGGACCAGCGATTCCACGCCGTCGCGATCGCGTACGACGACGTAGCGGCCGCGCAGCTCCTGCACCCAGCCGAAGTTTTCGGAGGTGGTACCGGTGTGCTGGGTGAAGCTGATGACGTCACCCGGCTTGATCGACTTGTCCATCAGCAGCACGAAGCCACTGACGAAGTTGGCAGTGATGTCTCGGATGCCGAAACCGAGACCGAATACGATCGCACCGGTGAGCACGGTGAGTGCTGTCAAATCGACGCCCGCTGCGTTGATGCCAAGCAGGATGCCGAGACTGATCAACAGGAAGTAGGTGAACTTGCTGATACCGACTCGGGTTGAGGGCGCGAGCGTTTCGAGCAACATCACACGCCGCTCGATGGCACGAGCGATCACACTCGTGATTACGACGAACGCCGTGATGACGATGAGTCCTTTGAGTAAAGCCCACAAACTGAAGACGGATTTGCCGGGCAGTAGGTCGATGGCGTCGAGGGTTTCTTCCAGCCAGTTGAACCAGCCGAGCAGTTCGAAGCCGAGGCCGAGCCAGAGTACCAACGTGATGCGAGCTTCCCAGCGTGCGACGAGGCTGGTGTCGCCGAGCAGCAGACGCAAGCAATAGACTGCGATCCGCACGACGCCGAGTGCAACGACGAGCTGCGAGGTCAAGACAAGCACGTTGTAAGCCATGCCGAACTGACGGGCGGTATTTTCGGCTAAGCCGATCAACAGCGCAGCGACAAGGTAGGGCGTCAGGATCACTGCCGTTTCGATTAGGCGGCCCGTCCAGGGGCGCACCATCACGTCGCTGCCGATGCGAACCAGCCCGGCCTTCGCGAGGCGACCCGAGATGATGGCGATGGCGATGACGATCAGGATGGCGATCATCTCGTTGAGACCATCGCCACTGAGCAACTCGACGAGCAGCTTCGAGGACGCGACCGTGTTTTCGTTCATCACTCGTCCCTCAGGCGTTCAAATCGGGAATCAGGTGGCTACCGTAACGCTCGATCTGATCCTTCAGCATGAGCTTGCGTTTCTTGAGCCGCTTCAATTGGATTTCGTCGACGTGGATATCCATCGACAGCCGTGCAATCACATCGTCGAGATCGCGATGTTCGATGCGCAGTTGGCGCAATTTTTCAATGTTGCGAAAGAGCTCGCGGTCGATTTTTTCGGTTTCGTCCGTCATCTCTGAAGCCGCGCCGCGACGTGTTCAAGGTCGGGCGGTAGCTTAGCGAAGCGGCCGGGCGGATTCCACGGAATGCCGGGATCGTGGAAGTCCGAGCCGGTGGAAGCGGCAAGACCATTGGCACGAGCGAGTTGTGCGAGTCGCTCAAAATCGTTGCTGCTCATACCGCCGACGGCGACCTCCATCCCGAGGCCGCCAACGCTGCCAAACTCGGCGAGCAAGCGCCGCAGCGCGCCAGCGCTGATCTTGTAGCGATGCGGGTGAGCCAACACCGGCTGGCCGCCCGCCTCCCGAATGGTTTTGACGGTGGTCTCAAGCGCAGGCCATTCCGCCGGCGCGTAGCCCGCTTGGCCTCGGCCGAGCCAATGATCGAAAGCGTATGCAACGTCCTTTGCGAGACCGCGAGAGACCAACAGTCTCGCCAAATGCAGCCGTGTCGGGCTGTCATGGGTTCTGCAAAGCTCCTCGATCGCCTCACCGACGACGAGTTGTTTTTTACGCTCTAGCCTGCGACCGATCTCGATCAAACGCGCATGACGCAATTGCCGCACGGTCGACAGATGCGCCTGGAGCGCCTCGCTGCCGGGGTTGATGCCGAGGCCGAGCACGTGTAGCTCCTGGCCCTGCCAGCCGGCGGTGATCTCCACCCCCGGCACGAACCCGATACCGAGGTCGGCACAGGTCTGCGCCGCCTCGGGACAGCCGCGTACGGTGTCGTGATCGGTGAGAGCAGCGAGTGTGACGCCTTGTGCAGCGACCAACTGCATGAGCGCCGCCGGCGCGAGCACGCCGTCGGAGTGGTGACTGTGAAGGTGCAGGTCAGCGATCATCCGGCGGGTATCATACCGGCATGGATATCCTCGCTGCCGATGCTCCGGACTGGTCTGCCATCGATACGGTGCTGCTCGATCTCGACGGTACCTTGCTCGATCTCGCCTTCGACAACTACATCTGGCTCGCACGTGTGCCGGAAATCTACGCAGAGCGAGAAGGGCTCTCGCTCGCCGAAACCCACGCCGTACTCGCGCCGCGATTTCATAGGGTGCAAGGTACGCTGCAGTGGTATTCGATCGACTATTGGAGCGAACAGCTCGATATCGATATTGCGGCCGTACATCGCGAGGAGGCTGGTCGAGTTGCCTGGTTGCCCGGTGCGCGACGTTTCCTCGAGGAATTGCGGCTGCGCGGCAAGCGTCTGGTGCTGCTGACGAACTCGCATCCGACGATCTTGCAAATCAAACACGAACAAACGGGCGTGCTCGATTTTCTGGATGCGGCCTATACGTCCCACGGATTCGGTGCGCCCAAGGAAGATCAGGCATTTTGGCGTGCGGCCCAAGCGCAAGTGGGCTTCGATCCTGCGCGCAGCTTGTTTGCGGACGACAGTAAGGCGGTGTTGCATGCAGCCATCCTGGCGCAAGTGCGCTGGGTCTACGGCGTGCGAAGACCCGACACCTCGCGTGACCCTCATTTGCATGAGGAATTCACCGCGATCGATGCGGTGGTCGAACTGCTTTAGCGTCGACCGCCTCGACCGCCGCCGCCGCCGCCGCTACGGCGCGGACCGCCGCGCTGTCCACCACCGCCGCCACCGCCAGACCCGCCGCGACGAGGGCCACGGTGTGCGCCTTCAGGGCTCGGGCGACGCGGAGGCCAGGTGATCTCCGGCAACATGTCGACACTGATCGGCTCGAAGGGAATTTTGCGGCCGATGTATTTTTCGATGTCCGGCAGTGCGACAGCGTATTCCTCACACGCGAAGCTGATCGCATCGCCTTCGGCACCCGCGCGAGCGGTGCGGCCGATGCGGTGGACATAGTCTGCGCAGTCCTGCGGCAGATCGAAGTTGAAGACGTGGCTGACTTCCGGAATGTGTAGGCCGCGCGAGGCCACATCGGTCGCGATCAGTACGGCGAGTTTGCCGTCGTGGAAGTCTTGCAGAAAGCGCATGCGCTTTTTCTGTGGGACATCGCCCGAGAGCGCCTGCGCCTGAATGCCGTTGGCCTGCAGTGTGTCTTCGAGTTTCTCGGCTACGCGCTTCGTGTTGACGAAGACCATGGTGCGATGCGGATCCATCTTGCGCAGTAAGCCGACGAGGAGTGGAACTTTTTCTTCCATCGCCGGGTAATACATCACCTGTCGAACGCGATCGGCCGTGATTTTTTCAGGCTCGATGCGCACGAGCGCCGGATCGTTCATGTGTTCGTAGGCGAGTTCGAGCACGCGCTGTGACAGCGTTGCCGAAAACAGCATCGATTGCCGGCGATCGGGTGGCGGCAGGCGACGCAGCATGTAGCGGATGTCGGCGATGAAGCCGAGATCGAACATGCGATCGGCTTCGTCGAGTACGACGGCCTGTGCTTCGCGCAGTTCGAAGACGTGCTGCTTGAAGTAATCGATGATGCGTCCCGGCGTGCCGATCAAGACATCGACACCGCCCTCGAGGTCACGGCGCTGCTTCTCGTAATCCACGCCACCATAAACCACGGCGATGCGCAGCCCCGTGTGTTGACCGAGCTGTATCGCGTCCTGGTGAATCTGGATGGCGAGCTCGCGTGTCGGCGCGATGATCAATGCGCGGATCGCAGTCGCGCCGCGAGTGGGCGAGGCGGGGTGTTTCAGTAAGTTCTGGAACAGGCCCACGAGGAACGCTGCCGTTTTTCCGGTGCCTGTCTGCGCCTGGCCCGCCACGTCGCGGCCGGCTAGAGCGAAGGGCAAGGTCTGTGCCTGGATCGGGGTGCAGCGGGTGAAACCGGCTTCCTCGATGCCACGCATCAGGTCAGGAACGAGATCGAGGGAGGAAAAGGTGAGATCGGATAGATGGTTTTCGGACATTAGTTCGTATTGGATCGAAGCGAGTAGACAAGGGATGCTTGCAAACGGGACGAGAATTGGCTACAAAAGCGTCCCATAAGGGCGTTCTGCCCACGGTTTACGGCAATAGCCCCAGTTCACATCCATACAATTTTCTGGTCCTTCCAGAGGCAACCCAAAAAATCGACACGGCCTAGTGTAACCGTTTGACGGCCCCCCGACACGGCGTTCAGCCACGGGCTCGCAAACTCCCCGATTTCCCTCATCTCAACTTGTTTAGTTCACTCCAACTGGAGGTTTACCCGCGTGAGCAGCCCTCACATCATCAATACCAGCGATGCCACCTTTGCTGATGACGTTTTGAAGTCCGACAAGCCCGTACTACTCGACTTTTGGGCCGAGTGGTGTGGTCCCTGCAAGATGATTGCGCCGATCCTCGACGAGCTGTCGGGCGAATACGCCGATCGTGTTCGCGTCGCCAAGTTGAACATCGACCACAACCCGCAGACGCCGCCGAAGTACGGTATCCGCGGCATCCCGACGCTCATTCTGTTCAAGAACGGGACCGTCGAGGCGCAGAAAGTGGGTGCGGTGTCGCGCTCGCAACTGGCGGCGTTTCTGGATAGCCACCTGTGAGAGGCGGTTACCTAGGGGGTGGTCAGGGGGGTGGCGGTCCGCGTCGCCAGAAGCCGCGACACGGCGGTAATCGAGACCCGAATCGCGGGCCGCGTCACGGTAACGTCGGTGGCCCGATGCACGACGAGATGCCGATGGATCACGCGCCGTTCATCGATTCCGGTGACGACGCGGAAATCATCAGCCCGGAGGAGCTCGCTGCGTCACGCAAGTCGATGAACTTGACGACGTTGAAGGCGATGCCCATCAGCAAGCTGGTGGAAATGGCCGCTGCGCTCGGCGTCGAGAACATGGCGCGCTCGCGCAAGCAGGACATCATCTTCAGTTTGCTGAAGGCCCATGCTCGCAAGGGCGAGGACATCTACGGCGACGGCGTGCTCGAGATTCTGCAGGATGGCTTTGGCTTCCTGCGTTCGGCGGATGGGTCTTATCTCGCCGGTCCCGATGATATCTACATCAGCCCGGCGCAGATCCGTCGCTTCAATCTGCGCACCGGTGACAGCATCTCGGGTCTCATCCGTCCTCCCAAGGATGGCGAGCGATACTTTGCGTTGCTGAAGGTCGGCGAGATCAACTTTGATTCGCCGGAGAACGCACGCAATAAGGTGTTGTTCGAAAATCTGACCCCGCTGCATCCGACCAAGCGTTTGAAGCTTGAGCGCGGCAACGGCTCGACGGAAGATCTCACGGCACGTGCGATCGATCTGTGCGCGCCGATCGGCAAAGGCCAGCGTGGTCTGATCGTTTCGCCGCCGAAGGCCGGTAAAACGATGCTGTTGCAGAACATCGCAACGGCCATCACGGCCAATCATCCTGAGGTGTATCTGATCGTGTTGCTCATCGACGAGCGACCGGAAGAAGTCACCGAGATGCAGCGCACGGTCAAAGGCGAAGTGGTGTCATCCACCTTCGACGAACCGGCCGCACGTCACGTGCAAGTCGCCGAAATGGTGATCGAGAAGGCTAAGCGTCTTGTCGAGCACAAGAAGGACGTGGTGATCCTGCTCGACTCGATCACGCGCTTGGCGCGCGCCTATAACACGGTCGTGCCGAGTTCCGGCAAGGTGCTCACCGGTGGTGTCGATGCCAATGCGCTGCAGCGTCCGAAGCGATTCTTCGGCGCGGCACGCAACATCGAAGAGGGTGGCTCGCTGACAATTCTCGCGACCGCGCTCATCGATACCGGCTCGAAGATGGACGATGTGATTTACGAAGAGTTCAAGGGCACGGGTAACAGCGAAATCCACCTTGATCGTCGTATTGCCGAGAAGCGTGTCTTCCCGGCCATCAACATCAATCGTTCCGGCACGCGCAAGGAAGACCTCATCACTGATCCGGGTGAACTCGCCAAGATGTGGATCCTGCGCAAGCTGCTCCACCCGATGGACGAGCTCGCCGCCATCGAGTTCCTGCTCGACAAGATGAAGGACACGAAGACGAATTCGGAGTTCTTCGAGGCGATGAAGCGCTAAGTTGAATAGCCCGCGGGCAGTGCTGTCAGTGCTGCTCGCGGGCGATCGCGCGATAACCGATGTCGCGCCGGCATTGCATGCCTTCCCAGCTGATCGCATCGACCAATTGATAAGCGGCTTTCTGGGCCGCTGAAACCGTGCTGCCAAGGCCCACTGCGCACAACACGCGACCGCCGGCGGTCACAACGGCCTCGTCACGTAACGAGGTGCCAGCATGAAATACTTTGCCTGGAAGTGTCGCAGCGGCATCAAGTCCGTTAATCACATCGCCTTTGTGAACGTCGTCCGGATAGCCGCCTGCGGCGAGCACGACTCCGAGGGCAGCGCGCGGATCCCAATCCATCGACACCTGATCGAGACGCCCGTCGAGTGCCGCTTCGCATAGCGCCGGTAGATCTGAGTTCAAGCGCATCATGATGGGTTGCGTTTCGGGATCGCCGAAGCGGCAGTTGAACTCGAGTACGTTCGGCGTGCCGTCGGGGTGGATCATGATGCCCGCATACAAAAAGCCCGTATAAGGCATGCCATCAGCAGCGAGCCCCGCGATCGTGGGTTCAATCACCTCGCGCATGATGCGCTGATGCATTTCGGGTGTGACGACAGGCGCTGGCGAATAAGCGCCCATGCCGCCGGTGTTCGGGCCGGTGTCACCATCACCGATGCGCTTGTGATCCTGTGAGGTTGCGAAAGGCAAAGCGTGCACGCCGTCGGCGATCACGATGAAGCTGGCCTCTTCGCCCGGCAAGAATTCTTCGATGACGACCTCGGTACCGGCGCCGCCAAACTGGCCTTCGAACATCGATTGCGCTGCCTCGATCGCTTCGTCGGCGGTGGCGGCGATGATGACGCCCTTGCCTGCGGCGAGACCGCTCGCTTTGACAACGATCGGACTGCGCTGCTGACGCACCCAGTTGGCGTCGAAGGTGTCTGCCGTGAACGTCGCGTAAGCGGCCGTCGGGATGCCGTGGCGCCGCAAGAATTCTTTGGTGAAAGCTTTTGATCCTTCGAGCTGCGCGGGTGCGCGATGTGGCCCGAAGCAACGCAAGCCTGCGGCTTCGAAGGCATCGACGACGCCGAGTACAAGCGGTGCCTCAGGGCCGATGATGGTGAGATCGATTGCCTCTCGCTGCGCGAGCGCCACCAGTCCTGCGACATCATCGACTGCAACGGCGACATTGCGTAGTTTGGGCTCACGAGACGTACCCGCATTGCCCGGCGCAACCAAGACCTCAGTGACTCGCGACGATTGTGCGCATTTCCAAGCGAGCGCATGTTCGCGTCCGCCACTGCCGACGATCAGCACCTTCATCGCGCGATACCTCAGTGACGGAAATGGCGCATGCCGGTGAAGACCATGGTCATGCCATGTTCGTCGGCGGCGGCGATCACTTCGGCGTCACGCAAGCTGCCGCCCGGCTGAATGACGGCAGCGATGCCGTATTCGGCGGCTACATCGAGGCCATCGCGGAAAGGGAAGAACGCGTCTGATGCCATCACGGCACCTTTGACCTCGAGTTTTTCGTCGGCAGCCTTCATGGCCGCGACCCGACTGGAATACACGCGACTCATTTGACCCGCACCAACACCGACGGTGGAGCGATCACGGACATAGACGATCGCATTCGATTTGACGAATTTGCAGACCTGCCATGCGAAGAGCAGATCGTCGAGCTCATGCTCCGTCGGTTGCCGACGAGTCACGACTTTCAGGTCGCTGCGCGTGACCATGCCAAGGTCACGCGACTGCGCGAGCAAGCCGCCCGCCACGCTGCGATATTCGAACTCGGCGCCGACATCGCGCGGCATGCTGCCAAGTTCCAGTACGCGTACGTTCGGTTTGCCTGCAAGGACGGCACGAGCATCTGGCGTCACTTGCGGTGCTGCGATCACTTCGACGAATTGTTTGCCGACGATGGCGGCTGCCAGCTGTGCATCGAGCGGTTGATTGAACGCGATGATGCCGCCGAAGGCCGAGGTCGGATCCGTGCGGAACGCCTTTTTATAAGCCTCAAGTAGCGTACCGGCTGTCGCGACGCCGCAGGGATTGGCGTGTTTGACGATGACGCAGGCGGGTGTGCTGAATTGGCGGACGCACTCGATGGCCGTATCGGCATCGGCGATATTATTGAACGAGAGTTCCTTGCCCTGTAGCAGGGTGCTGCTGGCAACCGATGCGGCGCGCGGGGTGACCTCGCGATAGAAGGCGGCCTTCTGATGCGGGTTCTCCCCGTAGCGCAGGTCCTGTACTTTTTCGTAAACCAGCGGCAGTGATTGCGGGAAACCGGCGCCGGGTGCGGGGCTACGGCTTTGCAGATAGCTCGCGACCATCGAGTCGTAGCGCGCGGTGTGTGCAAAGGCTTTGGCGGCGAGCCATGCGCGCAGCTCCGGCGTCGTTGCGCCCTCGTTTGCGGCGAGGGCCTCGAGAACCGCGGCATAGTCTTGCGGATCCACGAGTACCGTCACGGCGTCATGATTCTTAGAGGCTGCACGCACCATGGCCGGTCCGCCGATATCGATATTCTCGATCGCTTCGGAGTAAGTGCAGGCTGGCCGTGCGACCGTTTCTGCGAAGGGATATAGGTTGACGGCCAGCAGATCGATGCGATCGATACCGTGCAGCGCCATCACGCTTTCGTCGACGCCGCGACGGCCGAGTAAACCGCCGTGAATCTTGGGGTGTAGCGTCTTGACGCGCCCGTCCATGATTTCAGGGAAACCGGTGTGCTGAGCGACTTCTTTGACGGCAATGCCTTGCTCGGTCAGCAGTCTTGCCGTGCCGCCCGTGGAGAGAATTTCGACGCCGCGATCGGCGAGTGCCTTGGCAAACTCGACGACACCGGACTTGTCGGAAACGGAGATGAGAGCTCGACGAATGGTGACAGGCATGGGTTAGTTCGCTGTGAGACCGAATTCACGAAGTTTGCGGCGCAACGTGGCGCGATTGATGCCGAGCAGATCGGCAGCACGAGTCTGGTTGCCGTCGGCGTGCTTCAGCACGACTCGAAATAAAGGCTCTTCGACTTCGCGCAGCACCAGATCGTAGAGACCCGAGGTGTGATGGCCGTCGAGGGACTTGAGGTAGTGTTCGAGTGCGCGCTCGGTGTGATCGCGCAGAAGAAGGTCACCGCCCGTCGAGTTGTCCGCTGTCATCGGCGCTCCAGAGATCAAAATATTCCTGCGCACACGCGAACTGCAGCGACGTCGATTCGGCTGCCATGAACCGGGCGCGAGCCGCGGCGGGTTCATCGAGCAGCCGGGAATACCAGCCGAGGTGTTTGCGGGCGATTCGCAGGCCGGATTCTTCGCCGTGGAAGGCATAGATATCCTGCAAATGCCCAAGAACTATATCACGCAGTTGCTGGCGCGAGAGCGGGGCGGGTTTGGTGCCGTTCGTCAGTAGGCCGTTGATGTCGCGAAAAATCCACGGTGCGCCGTGTGCGGCTCTGCCGATCATGACGCCAGAGGCCTGGGTGCGAGCGAGAACCGACTGGGCCTTCTCGGCGGAATCGATGTCGCCATTAGCCAACACTGGAATACGCACACCTGAGCGGATCGCGCTGATGGTGTCGTATTCGGCTGACCCCTCGTAGAAGTCCGCGCGGGTACGGCCGTGGATGGCGAGCGCTGCGATGCCGCTCGCCTCTGCGATACGCGCAACGCTCGGTCCATTGCGATGTTCACGATCCCAGCCGGTGCGAGTTTTGAGCGTAACGGGAATACCGGAGGGACTGACCGCCAAAACGACCGCCTCGAGTATCTGAGCGATCAGTGGCTCATCCTGCATCAGCGCCGAACCGCACAAGCGATTACAAACTTTCTTGGCAGGGCAGCCCATATTGATGTCGATGATTTGCGCACCGAGATCCACGTTTCGACGTGCTGCTTCAGCGAGTGCGGCGGGCTCTGCGCCAGCCAGTTGCACGATACGCGGCTCGGGCTCACCCTCGTGATTCATTCTTTGACGAGACTTGCGTGAGCTCCAAAGACGCGTGTCGGAGGTGATCATCTCCGAGGCCGCCATCGCGGCGCCCAAGCGCCGCGCGAGAATGCGAAAAGGCCGATCGGTGATGCCAGCCATTGGAGCGAGCACCGCGGGCGCCTTGATACTCCAGCGGCCGATTTGGAAGGCGCCCTGAGTGGCTTCGTTATCCACGGCGCCGACCAGCGAGGCAAGTCCAGCCGTCGAGCGTTCGCCAGCGACTCAAAGGTAGGAGTGCCGAGTAAGCACGGATGACCTCGTCGGCTTGCTCGTCGAGTAGCCCTGCTAGTACGAGAACCCCATCGTCAGAGAGCAGCGCCGTAAGCCGGGGTGCTAATTCGCACAGAGGCCCGGACAAAATATTGGCCAGAACGATCTTTGCGCCGCCTCGAGCTGCTACGAGAGCCGAGAGTTCGTCGCTTGATGCGACGCAGTGCAGGGCGTCGGCCACGCCGTTCAGTGTTGCGTTATCGCCACTCGCGATCAGTGCTTGCGGGTCGATGTCGTGTGCATAGGCCGCGCGCGCACCTAAGCGCAGTGCGGCGATGGCGAGAACGCCTGAACCACAACCGTAATCGACCACGAGCTCGTGATCAGACAGCAGCGCTTTGCCCGTAAACAACGAGTCGAGAAACTCGAGGCACAAGCGCGTGGTGGGATGAGTGCCGGTACCGAAGGCAAGACCAGGGTCGAGCGTTACCACGACCGCGTCCTCAGCCTCGACTGTCGCATGCGTCGGGCAGATCCACAGATGCCGACCAAATTGCAGCGGATGAAAGTCCCGCAGCCATTCGCGCTCCCAAGCCTTCTCTTCGACAGCTGCGATCGTCAAGCGCGCTCGCTCGATGCTGAAGGTGTTGCAGAGCTGTTCGCAAAAGGTATCGATGGTCGCGGCATCATCGATCGAGCCCATGAAAATCGCCTGCAAACGCGTGGCGGGCCAGAGACGCACTTCACCTGGGGCGGGTTCGAGTATCGCATCGTCACGTTGATCGGTCAGAACGACCGAAACGGCGCCCGATTCGAAGCAGACTTCTTCTACGAGCTCGGCGTCGAGCCCGTCTAGATCGAGCGTGATCGCAAGCTGCGGCACGGGTGATTTATTTGAGGCCGAGTCGGCGCTCGAGATAGTGGATGTCGAGGCCGCCTTGCGCGAATGCTGCATGCGCCAAGATTTCTTGATGCAGCGCCGCATTCGTTTTGATGCCTTCGACCACCATTTCCGCGAGCGCATTGCGCATGCGTGCGATGGCAACATCGCGATCTTCCCCGTAGGAGATCAGTTTGGCGATCAGCGAATCGTAGTGTGGCGGCACGCTATAGCCGGAGTACATGTGGCTATCCACGCGAATGCCCGGGCCGCCCGGCGCGTGCCAAAGACGAACGGGGCCCGGTGAGGGCATGAACGTTTTGGCATCCTCGGCGTTGATGCGGCACTCGATCGCGTGCCCGCGCAGCACGATGTCGTCCTGCTTCCAAGGCAGTGCCTCGCCCGAGGCAATCCGCAACTGCGCTTTGACCAGATCGATGCCCGTGATGATTTCCGTCACCGGGTGCTCGACCTGGATACGCGTGTTCATCTCGATGAAGTAGAACTCGCCATCCTGATACAAGAACTCGAGCGTGCCTGCGCTGCGATAGCCGACTGCGCGACAGGCTTCGACGACGCGCTCGCCCATCTTGGCTCGCTGCGCCGACGTGATGCCGGGTGCGGGCGCCTCTTCGATCACTTTCTGATGGCGTCGCTGCATCGAGCAGTCGCGCTCGCCAAGGTGAATGACATTGCCATGATGATCGGCCAATACCTGGAACTCGATATGCCGCGGCTTCTCGAGGAACTTCTCCATGTAGACCTGATCGTTTCCGAAAGCCGCAAGCGCTTCCGAGCGAGTCACGCCAATTGAATGCACCAGCGCAGCCGGGTTGTGTACAACGCGCATGCCGCGCCCGCCGCCACCGCCAGAGGCCTTGATGATGACCGGATAGCCGATGTCCTTAGCGATGCGCAGGTTCTCTTCGTTGTCGAGACCCAGTGGCTCGCCCGAGCCAGGCACGCAGGGCACACCATGCGCTTTCATCACTTTGATGGCCGAGACTTTGTCTCCCATCATGCGGATCGTCTCGGCCTTCGGGCCGATGAACGTGAAGCCGCTCTTCTCGACGCGTTCGGCGAAGTCGGCGTTCTCTGAAAGGAAACCGTAACCCGGATGGATCGCGGCCGCATCGGTGAGTTCGGCAGCGGCGATGATCGCCGGCATGTTGAGGTAGCTCTTCGCGGATTGCGGCGGGCCGATGCAGACCGACTCGTCTGCCAGCAGCACATGCTTCAGATTAGCGTCGGCGGTCGAGTGCACAGCCACGGTTTTGATGCCGAGCTCTCGGCAGGCGCGCAGCACGCGCAGCGCAATTTCGCCGCGATTGGCGATGATGACCTTGTCGATCATGCCGATGCCTGGATCACTGAATTGAGAACAGCGCTTGGCCGAACTCGACCGGATCGCCGTTCTGGACAAGTACCGAAGTGACCTTGCCAGCGCGATCGCACTCGATCTGGTTCATCATCTTCATCGCCTCGATGATGCAGAGCACCTGACCGACCTTCACCTCATCGCCGATCTGCACGAAGGGTTTCGCGCCCGGGGCGGGGGCGGAGTAGAACGTACCGACCATCGGGGCTTGTACGGTGTAGTCGTTCGTCTTGGAGGCGGCCGCAGCGCTGCTTTCAGTGGCGGGGCCGGCCATTGCGACTGCCGCCATCGCGGCGGGCGCCGGCGGCGGCGCATACACGGGGAAGTGACTCGCGACCGCGCCAGTCGGTTGGCGGCTGATGCGGACCGATTCTTCGCCTTCCTTGATCTCGATCTCGGCAATGCCCGACTCCTCGAGCAGTTCGATCAGCTTCTTGACCTTACGAATATCCATGCGCCCCCCCGGTCTGATCCCAAGATCACGAAAATGGACGCGAAATGTACCCTATTCCCGGCAAAATCGGGATAAAAGACGCTCCCGGAGCGGACAGCCGTTCGGCGTGACGTGATATCTCGGCGCGGGTCAGGCCGTCTCTTTCGGCCTAAGGGCGTCGAGGCGGCGGATCTCGTCTCGGATCAATTGTCGAGCAGCGTCCGGTGGCAAACTTCCGGCGTTCACTTTGTCGACATGATCGAGGATAAACGCCGCTTCATCGGCATGAAGTTCGCCAATTTTCAGGGCAATGATGCGGCGCTCCCGATCGACGAAAGCGGTGAACGGGAATACCGGATCGACGCCGAACGAGTCGGCGGCGGCCATACCGTCCTCTTCGCCGATCAGTAGCGGGTAGTCGAGTCCGATTTCAGCGGCGTACTTGACGACATCTTCGCGAAAATCGACCGCAACCCCCACTACTTCGACGCCTTTAGCGCCACGTTCGGCGCGAATTTGCCGTAGCAGCGGGATTTCACGACGGCAGGGGGCGCACCAGGTGGCCCAGAAGTTCACCACCAGTGAGGGTTGGGTGAAGGAGGAGATGGCCTTGGGCGGCCCCTCGAGCGTTGACAGCGTGAAATCGGGCAGCTTCTCTGGAATCTTCCGGGCGATGCTCGGATTGTCGCCGGCGCCGCTCGCCGTTGCCGGGGCGCCCGGCATGGGGGCGATCTCGGCGGCAGGCGGCGCTTTCGGTTCGAGGAAGCTGCGAATCGCGACGAAGGCGATCACGCCGGCGAGCAGCGCAACACCCACGGTCAGCAATGAGGATCTCTTCATGGAGTGGCTCCGGGCGTTTGGGCAAGACGGGCGACGTTCGTAAATTCATCGGCCTTCATGAAACCGACTACGCGGAAGCGCTTGAGTTCGACGCCTTCGGTGTTCCAGAAGGCGATGGTCGGCGGGCCGAAGATGCCAAAGCGCTGCAGCAGGGCCTGGTCTGACTCGTCGTTGGCAGTGACATCTGCCTTGAGCAGTACGGTGCCCGCCAATACGCTTTGCACGGTGGCGTCGGTGAAGGTGTAGCGTTCCATTTCTTTGCAGGAGACGCACCAGTCGGCATAGAAGTCGAGCATCACCGGTTTGCCGGCGGCGCTCGCTGCGGCGATCTCGCGATCGAGGTCTGCCACGGTTTTGATTTTCTTGAACTCGAGGGCGCTTTGCGGCGCGCTCCATTGAGGAATGGGCGCGAGCGGATCGCGACCGCCGAGCGCGAGGCCAGCGAGCAGCACCAAGCCGTAGAGGCCGAAGACGACGCCGATGCCACGACCTAACCAGCCGCGCCAACTCTGGGGCTGAATGTCGATCCAAAGTACGATAGCGGCGGCGAAAGCCGGAATCGCCCACAGCACGAGCGCATAAGGCTCCGGCACGATACGCGCCAACATCCACGCCGCGACGGCGAGCATCAGCACACCAAAGAGTTTTTTGACGGTGTCCATCCACGCGCCGGCTTTGGGCAGCAAGCGTCCCGCTGAGGTGCCGATGACCAGCAGCGGTGCGCCCATACCAAGCGACATCACGAAAAGGGCTGTACCGCCGCGTAGCACATCACCGGTTTGCGCAATCACAGCGAGGGCTGCGAATAAGGGCGGCGCGACGCAAGCCGTCACGATCAAGGCCGACAGCGCGCCCATCACGGCCACACCGCCATACGTACCGGCGCGTTGCTGATTGCTGACATCGGCCAAGCGCGTCTGCAATGCCGCGGGCAACTGCAAGTTGAAGAGGCCGAACATGGAAGCAGCGAGTACGACGAACAGCAGCGCGAACACCGTGATGATCCACGGTTGTTGGAAAAGCGCTTGAATTTGCGCGCCTGCTGAGGCGGCCGCGATGCCCGCCAGTGTATTCACCGTCGCCATACCGAGCACGTAACTCAGCGACAGACTGAACGCGCGACCGGTGGTGACATTGCCTTGTCCTGCGATGATGCCTGAGAGAATCGGCACCATTGGCAACACGCAGGGCGTGAACGCCAGCAACAGACCCAGACCAAAGAATGTCGCGAGCACGAGTGGTAGCGAGCCATCTTTGATCAGCGCGGCGAGGCGATCTTGTTCCGAGACGAAGCCCCCGGAATCGGCGGGCAAGGTGGCGGCTCGATCGGTGGCGGGCAGCGTGACGCTCAAGCGCCGCTTCTCCGGCGGATAGCACAGGCCCGCATCCGCACAACCTTGCAGACCGATGACGAGTGGTAGGGTCAGCGCTGCACCCGGTGCGCGCGATACGGGCACGGTGACGCTGACAGCCGAGTAATAGACCTGTTGACGACCGAAGAACTCGTCTTCTTTCCACTCGCCTTCGGGGATCGCGGCATTACCGAGCGAGGCGCCCGGGCTGCCGGCCGCGGTGTCGATCGCGAAATTGAAGCGGTGGCGATAAAGGTAGTAGGCCGGTGCGATCAGAAAATCGACCCGAATCTTGTCGGCACCCTCGGCGGTTGCAGTGACTTGGAAGGCTTCCTTGGGCGGCAGGAACTCCGAATCACCTAGTTGGGCCTGTCCGATCGGCATCGACAGTGCGATGACGAGCACGGCCCACAGCGCAGCCATAAGATTATTCGGAAGAATATTTTTCAGGAATTTCATGATGTTAGTTGAAATCGCCAGTCCGCCGGCCGATCAGCATACCGGGCTCGACCCTTGAAAAGAAACAGTCCGCCACTATCATTAGCAGCCACTCGGGGAGAGTGCTAACACCCTCCCGGTTTCCAACGTCAACCTTTCGTTAGCTTAAGGAGCGAAACATGAAAATTCGTCCGCTTCATGACCGTGTGATCGTGAAGCGCCTGGAAGAGGAACGCACCTCGCCAGGCGGTATCGTCATCCCCGACAGCGCTGCCGAGAAGCCCTCGCAGGGCAAGATCGTGGCCATCGGCAAGGGCAAGATCCTCGAGGATGGCTCGGTTCGCGCGCTCGACGTCAAGGTCGGCGACAAGATCCTCTTCGGCAAGTACAGCGGTACCGAAGTGAAGGTCGACGGTGATGATCTGCTCGTGATGCGCGAGGAAGACATCATGGCCGTCATCGAAGGCAAGTAAGCCACTCACTCCACTTTCCCAAGGAACACAGAAACATGGCTGCCAAAGAAGTACGTTTCGGCGATGACGCTCGTTCGCGCATGGTGCGCGGCGTCAATATTCTCGCCAACGCCGTCAAGGCGACGCTCGGCCCGAAGGGCCGCAATGCCGTTCTCGAGAAGAGTTTCGGCGCCCCGACCGTCACCAAGGACGGTGTTTCCGTCGCCAAAGAAATCGAACTGAAGGATAAGTTCGAGAACATGGGCGCACAGATGGTGAAGGAAGTTGCTTCCAACACCTCCGACGAGGCCGGTGACGGCACCACGACCGCTACGGTGCTCGCGCAGGCGATCATCCGCGAAGGTATGAAGGCCGTTGCCTCGGGTCGCAACCCGATGGACATCAAGCGCGGTATCGACAAGGCCGTGATCGTCGCCACCGAAGACATCAAGAAGCTCGCCAAGCCTTGCAAGGACAACAAGGCGATCGCGCAGGTCGGCACGATCAGTGCCAACAGCGACGACTCGATCGGCAAGACCATCGCCCAGGCGATGGAAAAGGTCGGCAAGGAAGGCGTGATCACGGTTGAAGAAGGCTCGGGCCTGCAGAACGAACTCGACGTTGTCGAGGGCATGCAGTTCGACCGCGGCTACCTCTCGCCGTACTTCATCAACCAGCAGGCCAACCAGACTGCCGAACTCGACAAGCCGTACATCCTGCTCGTCGATAAGAAAATCTCGAACATCCGCGAAATGCTGCCGGTGCTCGAGGGCGTTGCTAAGGCGGGTCGTCCGCTGCTCGTGATCGCCGAGGACGTCGAGGGCGAGGCTCTGGCCACGCTCGTCGTCAACAACATCCGTGGCATTCTGAAGGTTGCCGCCGTCAAGGCGCCGGGCTTCGGTGATCGCCGCAAGGCCATGTTGCAGGACATCGCGACCCTCACGGGTGGCACGGTCATCTCTGATGAAGTCGGTCTGCAGCTCGAGAAGGCCACGCTGAATGATCTCGGCGAAGCCAAGAAGATCGTGGTCGAGAAGGAAAACACCACGATCATCGACGGTGCCGGCAAGAACGCCGACATTAAGGCTCGCGTCGAGTCGATCCGTCAGCAGATCGAAGAAGCGACCAGCGACTACGACAAGGAGAAGCTCCAGGAGCGTGTCGCCAAGCTGTCGGGCGGTGTTGCCGTCATCAAGGTCGGTGCTGCCACCGAGATCGAGATGAAGGAAAAGAAGGCTCGCGTCGAAGACGCCCTGCACGCCACACGTGCGGCGGTGGAAGAAGGCGTGGTGCCGGGCGGCGGTGTGGCGTTGATTCGCGCCACCAAGTCACTCGAGAAGCTCGAAGGTGCGAACGAAGACCAGACGGTCGGTATCCGCATCCTCGCCCGCTCGATCGAAGAGCCGCTCCGTCAGATCGTGGAGAACGCCGGCGAAGATGCCGCCGTGATCCTCAATCAGGTCAAGTCCGGCAAGGGCGCCTACGGCTACAACGCTGCCACGGGCGAGTATGGCGACATGCTCGACTTCGGCATCCTCGACCCGGCGAAGGTCACGCGTCTTGCGCTGCAGAACGCAGCGTCGGTCGCCGGCCTGTTGCTGACGACCGAGGTCATGATCGCCGAGGCCCCGAAGGACGATCACGACCACGTGCATCCGGCCCCCACGGGCATGGAAGGCATGGGGATGTAATCCCCCCGTCACGCCATCCCCTCCGTGCGTGACGTTCCGAGGCCCGGGAGAAATCCCGGGCCTTTTCTTTTGGGGCCGGGCGACCATGTAGACTTCGGCCCATGTCGGTCTACACCCATCTGCTCTCACCACTCGATCTCGGTTTCACCACCTTGCCGAACCGAGTCCTCATGGGCTCGATGCATACGGGGCTCGAGGACAATCCCAAACATTTCGGCCGTCTCGCGAACTATTTCGCAGAGCGTGCTCGCGGTGGCGTCGGCCTGATCGTCACGGGTGGGTTTGCGCCCAATATCGAGGGCTGGCTGTCGCCGTTTGGTTCACGCCTCGCGTCGTCGCGCGCTGCGCAGCGTCATCGACCGATCGTCGATGCGGTTCATGCCGAGGGCGGTCGCATCGCGCTGCAGATCCTGCACGCGGGCCGTTACGGCTATCACCCGTTGTCGGTCGCGCCATCGAAGATCAAGTCACCCATCACGCCGTTCGTGCCGCGCGCCTTGAGCACCGCGGGAGTCGAACGCCAGATCCGCGCCTTCGTGCGCTGTGCGTCCCTTGCGCGCGAAGCCGGTTACGATGGTGTCGAGGTGATGGGATCCGAGGGGTATTTCATCAACCAGTTTTTGGTGGAGCACACCAATCGTCGTAACGACGAGTGGGGTGGCTCGTTCGAGAATCGGATGCGACTGCCGGTGGAGATCGTCTCGCGCATACGCGAGGCGGTTGGCCGCGATTTCATCATCGTTTACCGCTTATCGATTCTCGATCTGATTCCGAATGGTCAAAGCTGGGACGAAGTCGTGCGGATGGCCAAGGCGATTTCATCGGCCGGTGCGACGATACTGAACTCCGGCATCGGTTGGCATGAGGCGCGAATCCCGACTATCGCAACCTCCGTACCGCGCGGCGCTTTCACGTGGGTGACAGGCAAGCTGCGTCGCGAGTTGCGCGCTGCTGGCATCGAGATTCCATTGTGTACGACCAATCGCCTCAATACGCCCGAAGTCGCCGATGCCGTGCTCGCCGCGGGTGATGCCGATATGGTCTCGATGGCGCGGCCACTGCTCGCCGACCCGGATTTTGTGCGCAAGGCTTCGCAGGGGCGTGCGGCCGATATCAATACGTGCATCGCCTGCAATCAAGCCTGTCTCGATCATACCTTCTCGGGCAAGATTTCTTCGTGCCTGGTCAATCCGCGCGCATGTCACGAAACCGAGCTCGTTATCGAGCCTGCTCGTCGGGTCAAAAAAATCGCCGTAGTAGGGGCAGGTCCCGCGGGTCTCGCCGCCGCCACCACTTTGGCGGAGCGTGGTCACTCGGTGACCTTGTTCGAAGCGGATCAGCGCATCGGCGGGCAGTTCAATCTCGCCAAGAAAATTCCAGGTAAAGAGGAATTTGAGGAAACTCTGCGCTATTTCCAAGGCAGGCTAGTCGCAACCGAAGTCGACGTCCGACTGGGTCAGCGTATCGGAGCCGAATCTTTGATCGGTGGTGGTTTCGACGAAGTGATTCTCGCAACGGGTGTAATTCCGCGCGACCCGAAGATTTCGGGACAGGATCACCCCAAGGTCTGCAGCTATCTCGATGTGCTCTCGGGCAAGCGAACGGTCGGTGCGCGAGTTGCCGTCGTCGGAGCTGGTGGTATTGGTTTCGATGTCGCTGAATTCCTCGTTCACGACGGCCACTCGATCACGCTGGATCGCGATGCGTGGTTGCGCGAGTGGGGCGTTGGCGATCCGGCTGTCGCTCGCGGTGGTGTCGCCGGTGTGAAACCGCAGCCGACGCCACCCGCGCGCGAGGTTTTCCTGCTGCAACGCAAGGCGGGCAAGCCTGGCGCTGGCCTTGGCAAGACGACCGGATGGATCCATCGCACCGCACTCAAGATGAAGCGCGTCGAGATGATCGGTGATGTCCAGTATCGGCACATCGACGATACGGGTCTGCATATCTTGGTGGGCGATGCACCGCGCACCCTGGAGGTCGACACCGTGGTGCTCTGTACTGGCCAAGAGCCGCTGCGTGCGCTCGCCGCGCCGCTGCAGCAAGCTGGCCTCACGGTGCATCTTATCGGAGGTGCCGATGTGGCAGCCGAGCTTGATGCCAAGCGTGCGATTCGTCAGGCGACTGAGCTCGCGGCGCGAATCTGATAGTTGAGATAGCTGAGACCAAAATATTTCACCAGTACAAGGGTTGCCCATGATTAAGCAGGGAATCATCGCCATATTTTTGGTCGCATTGACGACCTTCAGCGTGCAAGCCGCAACGCCTGATGCTGCCGCCAATGCGAAAGCCAAAGCGTTCTTCGAAGCGGCGTTCGACGAAGACGTGGCTGCGAGCCCCGAATACGCGACAGCTCTCGGGCTACGTTCGCGTTATGGTGAATGGTCGCAGCTCACCGAGGAGCGTCGAGAGGAGGATCTCGCGCGTACTCGACGTCAGCTACAGACCCTAGAGTCGACCCTTGATCGAGCTGCTCTCGATACGCAGGGACGTCTGTCGTACGACATCTTCGCGATGAACGCGAAGCGTGACATCGCGCGCGACGAGTGGCGCTACCACCGTTATCCCTTTGATCAGATGAACGGCTTGCAGGCGCAGATCCCAGCGTTCTTGATCAACTCGCATCGTGTGCAGTCCGTATCGGACGCCGAGGCTTATATTTCCCGTCTGCGTGGCGTGGCGTCGCGCCTTGATCAGGCGATAGTGAATGCCGACAAAGCAGAGAAGAACGGTGCTTTGCCGCCCGCTTTCGTGTTTCCCTACGTGACCTCGGATGCGGCCAACATCATCAAAGGCGCGCCTTTTGATGAATCAGGTCAGGACAGCCCTTTGTGGGCGGACATCAACGGCAAGATCGCTGCGATCGAGACGGATGCGGCGACGCGCTCGCGCTTGCTTGCCGAGGCGCGCGCTGCGCTACTCGAGTCGGTGGGTCCGGGATATCGAAAGTTGGTCGAATATGCGACGGCTGCTGGCAAGCGCGCTGGAACGGATGATGGTGCTTGGCGCTTACGTGATGGCGCGCGCTACTACGATTTCTTGCTCACGAACTATACGACGACGTCGATGACCGCCGAGGAGATCCATCAATTGGGTCTTGCAGAGGTCGCGCGTATACACGATGAGATGCGCGCCATCATGAAGCAGGTCGGCTTCAAGGGCGACCTGCAGGCTTTCTTCGAGTTCATGCGCAAAGATCCGCAGTTTTATTACCCGGAGACGGCTGAGGGCAAGGCTGCTTATCTTGCGGAGGCGACTCGTTTGATCGACGGTATGCGTGAGCGTTTGCCGTCGTTGTTTCGCACGTTGCCGAAGGCGCCGATGATCGTGAAGGCGGTCGAGCCGTTCCGTGAGAAGTCGGCTGGTAAGGCGTTCTACCAGCGTCCGTCAGCCGATGGCACGCGACCGGGCATCTACTACGCCAACCTCTATCGCATGGCGGATATGCCGAAGTACGAAATGGAGGCGCTCGCCTATCACGAGGGTATTCCGGGGCATCACATGCAGCTGGCGATCGCGGGTGAACTCGATGAGTTGCCGCGCTTCCGTCGCTTCGGGGGTTTCACCGCATACTCGGAAGGGTGGGGTCTTTACACGGAGCGCTTGCCTAAAGAACTCGGTCTCTATTCAGATCCGTATTCCGACTTTGGCCGACTCGTGCTTGAGCTGACGCGCGCTGTACGTTTGGTGGTCGATACCGGCTTGCATGCAAAGCGTTGGACGCGCGAGCAGGTGATTCAGTATCACCTCGACAATATGCCGATGACGCGCGATGCAGCGACTAAGGCGACCGAGCGCTACATCGTCATGCCGGGCCAGGCGACAGCCTACACCGTCGGCATGCTGCATATCGTCAAACTGCGTGAGAAGTCGCAGCGTGCGCTCGGGGCGCGTTTCGATATTCGCGATTTTCATGATGTGATCTTGCGATCGGGCGCGCTGCCGCTCGACATTCTCGAAGCGCAGGTCGACGAGTGGATCCGCTCAAAGACCGAGTCACCTATCCCGGTGCAGGCACTCGATCTCTATCGCCTCGAGCAACCGGTGGATCCGCAGCTCTCGCCGGATGGTAAGCGCGTGGCAGTGTTACGCGAGACGCGCGATATTCAGACCGATCGTGTATCGACCGAACTGTGGCTGGTCGAGGTCGAAAGCGGTGCTCGACGACTGCTGGTCGGCGCTGACAAATCGCCGCGTTCGGTGCGTTGGTCGCCGGATGGCTCGAAGCTCGCCTTCATCGGGCGCGAGGGCGGCAAGGCGCAAATTTTCATCCTCGACGTGCGAGATGGTCGCGCGCGTGTCATCACTCGCGGCGTACAAGCGCCGAGCGGTATCGCGTGGTCGCCCGACGGTTCGCAACTCGCCTTCGTCATGCTCGTTGAGCGAAAGCCAAAAACTTTCTACGAACTACCGAAAAAGCCGGACGGTGCGCAGTGGGCGCCTGAGCCACGTATCGTTAGTGACTACCCTTATCGAACCGATTCGGGCGGTTGGAGTACGCCTGGTGAGCGGCATGTTTTTGTCGTGCGCGCCGATGGCTCGGTGGAGCCGAAGCAACTCACGCGAGGTCGTGGTGATTGGGGTGCTCGAGATGACGCCCCGGCCTGGATGCCGGATGGTCGATCTCTCATCGTGTCTGCCGACACCCACGAGGCTGCTCGTCGACGAGCCAATCAGAGTGATCTCTGGCAAATTTTTTTGAGTGCAGATTCGTCGCCTAGGCAAGTGACCCGCGATGACGGTTCGGAGACGTCGCCCGCAATCAGCCCAAATGGACGTGAGGTCGTCTACGTGGGTTGGCGCAACCGTCGCAACTCGCATCAACGCACCGATCTCTTTTGGATGCCGATCGACACTCAGGCGACAACGGCAGCCGTCAATCTGACGGCAGCACTCGATCGAGTCGCCTCGCAACCGCAATGGCGAGAAGACGCCTCAGGCGTGTACTTCCAGTACCAAGACCAAGGCGTGAATCGAGTGGGCTTCGTGACGCGCGATCGCACGATCACACGCGTCGTCGAAGCCTTCGGCGCTACGCGCTTGTTGCTGCCGTCGTCAGGTGGCAGCGCGTATTCGGTGGCAGCGGGTGTCTTCGCTTATCCCAGCGTCGAGGCTGACCGACCGGCTGCACTCGCGATCACCGATGCTCGGGGCGCGCGGACGCTGTGGGATATGAACTTGGCGTGGCGTGAACAGCGGGACATCGGCAAGCTCGAGGAACTGTGGGTCAAGTCGAGCGCAGATCGTCGGTCGGTGCACGCCTGGGTGCTGTATCCGCCGGGCTTTGATCCGTCGAAGAAGTATCCGCTGGCGCTCGATATCCACGGCGGACCGCATCTCGACTATGGTCCGATGTTCTCGATGACACATCATCTCTACGCCGCTGCAGGTTACGTCGTGGCATTCGCGAATCCACGCGGTTCGATCGGCTACGGCGAAGAGTTCGCGAGCCTGATCAATCGTGCGTATCCCGGCAAGGATCACGACGATCTCATGAGCGTGGTCGATACGATCATCGCCAAGGGCTTCATCGACACGAATCGTTTGTATATCGGCGGTGGCTCCGGTGGCGGGGTGTTGTCCTCGTGGGCGATCGGCAAGACACCTCGTTTTGCGGCCGCTTCAGTCAAACGACCGGTGATCAATTGGACCTCGACCGCGCTGACGACGGATATCGGTGCCACGATGGCGGGGTATTGGTTCGATCGTATGCCCTGGGAAGAGCCTGAGAAATATTGGGCGAGATCCCCTTTGTCGCTAGTCGGCAAGGTGCGAACTCCGACTTTGATCATCACGGGTGAGCAGGATTGGCGCACCCCGATGAGTGACTCGGAGCAGTATTTCCAAGCTCTGCAACTGCAGGGCGTGCCAAGTGCGCTGATGCGATTGCCTGAGGCGAGTCATGGATTCGGCAGGCCGAGTCAATGGCTCGCCGCGATTCAGGGAACGATCGGCTGGTACGACTCGCATCGCTTGAATCGCTGAGACGGGGGATAGTCATGAGGCAAGTGCGACAGAGGGTTGCTGCATGCGTTGTCGCCACTGTTGTTGGCGGCGCTTCCATGATGATTTCGCATGCTGACACGCCCGCCGCCTACGCCGACGTCGATCGCGTGATGCGGGAGTTTCTCATCCGCGAGAATGTGCCTGGCGGTGCCTGGGGCATCATCGTGGATGGGCGACTCGCCCATGTTGGCGTTCATGGTCTTCGCGATGTCGCCACAGGTGCCGAAGTCAAAAGTGACAGCGTTTTTCGTATCGCGTCGATGACGAAGAGTTTCACCGCGATGGCAGTTCTGCAGCTGCGCGATGCGGGGCGCTTGTCGCTCGACGAGCCTGCAGAAAAATACCTTCCTGAGCTGCGCCGGTGGCGCTATCCGAGTAGTGATTCGCCGAAACTGACCATCCGCGACTTGCTGACGCATTCAGCGGGATTCCCGGAAGACAACCCCTGGGGTGATCAGCAGCTGGCAATCAGTGAGGATGAGTTCACAGCCTTGTTACAGCAAGGCATGCCATTCTCGAACCCGCCGGGCGTTGCCTTTGAGTATTCGAACTATGGCTACGCCTTGCTCGGGCGGATTATTTCGACCGTCTCGGGTATGTCTTACCCGGCGTATGTCCAGCAAAAAATTCTGCAGCCACTGGGCATGACCTCAACGACCCTCGAGCCGCGCGCAGTGGACGATACGCGTCTTGCGCGAGGCTATCGATTCGAAGACGGTCAATGGAGACTCGAGCCGCAGCTCGCCGATGGTGCGTTCGGTTCGATGGGTGGCATGTTGACCTCGCTCGATGATCTCGGTCGCTACGTCGGTCAGTTCCTTGCTGCTTATCCGCCGCGCGATGATGCTTCGAGTGCGCCAGTCGCACGTGCTTCGTTGCGCGAGATGCAACAGATGTGGCGCTTGCGGCCAGTCTCGATCACGCCTAGCAAAAGCGGGCAGCCACAGCTCAACGTGACGGGCTACGGGTACGGACTGCGCATCAGTCAGAGCTGCGAGTTTTCGCACATCGTCGCCCACTCGGGTGGGCTGCCCGGTTTTGGTTCGCAGATGCGTTGGCTGCCGGAATACGGCGTCGGTTTGATCGCCCTCGGTAACCGGACCTACACACCTTGGGGCGGTGCACTCGATGAGGCCATTGCGGCGTTGGCGCGTACCGGCGAACTCAAGCCGCGCGCAATCGAGCCATCAGCGGAGTTGCAGGCCGCGCGAGCCGGCGTTGAGAGCTTGGTGGCGAAGTGGGATGACGCGACTGCGCGTGAGCTTGCGGCAATGAATCTCTATCTTGATCGCTCACTCGAGCGACGGCGTGCCGAGTTTGCGCACCTAAACCAAGAACTCGGTGCCTGTCGTAGTCGTCCGGGTTATATCAGCATGGAAAATCGCCTGCGGGGCGACTGGTTGTTCGATTGCGAGCGTGGCACGCTGCGGGCTTCGGTTACGTTGTCACCCACGATGCCGCCCAAGGTTCAGCATCTCGAAGTGCGTCGCGGGACGGCTCGCGATGAACGGCCGCCCGCGAGCTGTCAGTTCGCGCCCGAATAGTAGAGCGGGGCGCCGGGGCCGATCGGTAGACCAAAACCTAGCCACAGACCGAACATGATCGACCATCCGATTAGGAACGTCACCGAGTAGGGCAGCATCACGGCGACCACGGTGCCAAGGCCTGCGCGCGATTCGTATTTCTGGAAGAACGCGATGATCAGCGCAAAGTAGCTCAGCATTGGCGAGATGATGTTGGTCACGCTATCACCGACACGATAGGCCGTCTGTGTCAGTTCCGGCGAATAGCCGAGCAACATGAACATCGGCACGAATACGGGTGCCATCAACGCCCACTTTGCCGATGCTGAACCCATCATCAGATTGACGGTGGCCGTGAGCAAAATGAACAGAGCGAACAAGGGCACTGCCGATAGGCCGAGCGCCTTCAGTCCTTCGGCGCCGTTCACGGCCATGATCAGACCAAGTTGGGTCCAATTGAACAGCGCTACGAATTGTGCGGCGAAGAATACGAGCACGAGATAGCCGCCTAGAGTCGACATGCTGTTACTCATGCCTTTGACGATATCGGCATCGCTACGGATGGTGCCTGCACCGATGCCGTGGGCAACGCCGCTGACCACCCCGAAGAGAAAGATGATCGCAACCACGCCTGACAGTAGCGGTGAGTTGAGGAGGTCTCCCGTGTTTGGGTCGCGCAGGAATCCGCCACCGGGCACTGATCCAATGGGCAGCATCGACCAGATAATCAGCAGCGTTAGCGCGAGGCTCGCGAAGCCCGAGTAGCGAAGACCGCGACGCTCGGATGCCGACAACTCGCTCGTCGAGGAACTCTCCGTCGAGCCATCCAATGCACTCCTATTACTTTCGGCGAAACGTTTTTCGGTAAAACGTTCTGTGACAAACCAACCCAACAGCGTGATGACGGGAGTTGAGGCGGCGAGGAAATACCAATTGGCGAGCGGACTGACGGTGTAGCTCGGATCGACGATCCGAGCAGCCTCTTGCGATAGCCCTGCGAGCAGGGGGTCGATAGTTCCGATCAAAAGATTGGCCGAGTATCCGCCGGAGACACCGGCGAAGGCAGCTGCCATACCGACGATGGGGTGGCGACCCGCTGAGTGGAAGATCAGGCCGGCGAGCGGGATCAAGAGCACGTAGCCGATTTCACTCGCCATGTTCGACATAACACCAGCGAAAACCATGATCGGCGTCAATAGTTGACGCGGTGCTGCAAGGACGAGTTTGCGTAGCGCAGCGCCGATCAACCCGGAATGCTCGGCAACACCGATACCGATCAAGGCGACGAGCACCGTGCCGAGCGGTGCGAAGCCCGTGAAGTTGGTGACGAGATTCGTCAGGATTCGGTGCAGACCTTCAAGGCTCAACAGGTTGACGGGCGTGACCGTTGCACCGGTCGTCGGGTGCTGGACGGATACACCAAATTGCGTCGCGACGAACGAGGCTAGGACGACGATCAGAGCCAACAAGGCAAAGAGCGTTGCCGGATGGGGCAGGGCGTTGCCAGCGCGTTCGACGGTGTCGAGAAAGCGATCCATCGCTGTCTTTTTCGGATTCGTCATGGCGTCTGTTAGCCTCCGGTCGATGCAATCGTTTGCGGCGACAAGCCTGCCTCTCGCAGGGTTGCCTCGAGTTGTTGGGTATGTTCAGCGTCGCGAGTCTCGATGGTGAAGTCGAGATCAGCATCTTTGATCGGTACATCGAGAAAAAGTCGATGATGGGCGACGTCGACGATATTCCCACCGGCGCCGCCGATCAGCGTGGCGATGCGCGCCAGCGTGCCTGGTTGGTCGGCGCTCTCGAAACGGAAGGTGACGAGACGACGCTCACGTACGAGTTGACGTTGCAGCACGATCCCGAGGAGGCGCGTATCGATGTTGCCGCCGCACAAGACGAGACCCACTTTCTTGCCTTTAAAACGCTCCGGATACGCCAAGACGGCCGCAAGCCCGGCGGCTCCGGCGCCTTCAACAACCGTTTTCTCGATCGACACCAACAGGCTGATGGCGTTCTCGATGGCCGAGTCGTCGATCAGCAGAATATCGTCCACCAACTCGCCGATGATCGCCTGGGTCAAGCGCCCCACATTTCGTACGGCGATGCCTTCGGCAATGGTTCGCTCGGCAAAAGTCGGGCTCGTACCTTTGAGCGCGGCATACATGCCCGGAAAGGCGCGAGTCTGAACGCCAACGAGTTCGATGTTCGGCTGCATCGCTCTGGCGGCGATCGCCATGCCGGCAAGTAGGCCTCCGCCGCCGATCGGGACGCAGAGCATCTCGAGATTGGGGACATCCTCGAGCATCTCGAGCGCGATGGTGCCTTGGCCGGCGATGATGTCGGCATCGTCATAGGGATGCACGAAAACGAGATGTTCCTCCTTGGCGATTTCGTGCGCATGCTTTTCGGCATCGGTCAGTTGAGCGCCGTGTAGGACGACACGTGCGCCGTGAGTTCGAGTCTGCTGAACTTTGTTGAAGGGCGTATTGGCCGGCATGACAATGGTGGCCGGTATACCGAGCCTACTGGCGTGGAAAGCAACGCCTTGGGCATGGTTGCCGGCCGACATGGCGATGACGCCCCGTCGCCGCTGCTCTGCATTCAGGCTGAGCAGCTTGTTGAGCGCGCCACGTTCCTTGAACGACGCTGTGAACTGGTGGTTTTCGAACTTCAACCACACTTCAGAGCCGGTCAGCGCCGATAACGTGCGCGAGCGCCTGCAGGGCGTACGCTCTAGTTGATCGCCAAGCGTCTTTGCGGCATCGACAATATTTTCGAAACTCACCGACATGCCATCATGATACCGTTGCAGCTCTGTTTCTGCGCTGCAGACCGTTGCTTTAGTTCCTACCGATGACCGCGTCCTCCGATTCTCGTATAGCCCGTTGGCGCCAGTCGACGTTAGCCCCCTTTGGTCATAAGGTCTTTGCCGTTTTCTGGTGGGCATCGCTCGTTTCGTCACTCGGTAGTTTGATTCAGACCGTCGGCGCCTCCTGGTTGATGGCGACCATTGCACCCTCGCCCGATCAGGTCGCCCTCGTGCAAACGGCTGGTACGTTGCCGTTCTTTTTTCTGTCACTGATCGCCGGCGCTTATGCTGATACCCACGATCGTCGGTGGGTCATGATCCTCTCGCAGCTGTTGATGTTGCTGGCATCGATCTCGCTAGCCGTGTTTGCGATCTTGGGTTGGTTGACACCGATCTGGTTGTTGGCCTTCACGTTTCTGATTGGCTGCGGTACCGCAGCGTTCGCTCCCGCGTGGCAGGCTTCCATTGCCGATCAAGTACCACGCGCACAAATCCCGGCTGCCGTGATGGCCAACGCGGTGGGCTTCAATCTGGCGCGTAGCGTGGGTCCTGCGATCGGTGGCGTCATCGTCGCGAGCGTCGGTGCAGCCGCTGCGTTCGTGATCAACGCGCTGTCCTATATCGGGATGTTGAGCGCATTGCTGTGGTGGCGTGCCCCGAGGAACGAAAACCCATTGCCGCCCGAGCCACTACTCGGAGCGATCGCCGCCGGTATTCGTTATGTGCGCTTATCACCGCATCTGACGGCGATCTTGATTCGCGCAGTGTTGTTCACCGTGCCGATTTCCGCCGTGCCTGCGCTAATGCCCGTCGTGGCGCGCGATTTGTTGGCGGGGGGTGCGCCGACCTACGGTATCTTGCTCGGCGGATTCGGTATCGGTGCGATGATGGGAGCGCTCTCGAGCAGTGCGCTGCGCAGTCGTTTTTCGAGTGATGCCTTGCTGCGCTGGATCTGTGCGGTCGCCACCGTGGCGATGATCATCATTGCGCAAAGTCCCAATGCGATCGTCACGTTGCTTGCTCACGTGCTGGCGGGCTCCGTGTGGACGCTGGGGCTTGCCAACCTCAACATCGCCATGCAGTTGTCATCGCCGCGTTGGGTGACAGGCCGAACGCTGGCGTTGTATCAAACCTTCGCTTTCGCAGGTCTCGCGCTAGGCAGCTGGCTTTGGGGGCACTTGGCGGCTGCCCATGGTCTACGAGAGATATTGACGATCGCTGGCGTGTCTTCTTTGAGTACCTTTCTGGTTGCGCGATGGTTGCCCGTTTCGATTGCGCGTATGGGTTCGCTCGATCCACAAACCGTTCCGATCGTCGATCCGCCAGCCGTCGAGCTCGATCCCGCATCAGGTCCCATCGTCATCGAGATCGAATATCGCGTATCCGAGGACAACGCCCGTCAGTTCGTTGCGGTGGCGCACGAGCTTGGGCGTCGTCGTCGTCGCGATGGCGCCTATCGTTGGTCGCTATGCCAGAGCCTCGATGACCCGCAAGTGTGGACCGAACGGTTCGAGAGTCCGACCTGGACGGACTATCAGCGGCGCTTGACGCGTCCAACGCTCGCAGACCGCGAAGTGCGCGAGCAACTGACCGCGCTCATCGAGGGCGGTCGTGGCAAGGCGCGGCGTTACATCGAGCGGCCGGCGGGCGCGATGCCACTCGGCGGGCCCGCTTCACGTGACGAGCCGTTAGACGATACCGTCAGTCACGGTTGACCGCATCGATGTCGCTGCCCGAGGCGATACGGGGCAGCGCGAGGGCGGCTACCGCGGCCAACACCAACAGCGGTGCGATCATCACCGTAAACGACCATTGCCAGCCTGCCGATTGCACGACGATCGGCACCAGCGCTGGGAACAGTGCGAAGCCGGCACTCAGCGGTGCTGAGCCGCAAACGGCATAGGCGGTGGTGCGCATTCGCGTCGGGAACAAATCGGTTAGCAGCGCGCCGACCACGGCATTACTACCGTAGAAAAAGGCGCCGGTAAGACCGAACAGCGCGAGATCCTGCCAGCGTTCCTGCGGCAACCACATCAGTGCGACGAGTGCTGCGGCACCAAGCAACGTCCACAACGCAAAGGTGTCACGCCGTGGCATCCAATACTCACCTACATAGGCCGCAGCGAGATAGCCAAAAATCGCGATGCCATTGGAGAGCCCCACGAGTTGCGCTGCCTCCGATTGGCTGTAGCCGCGCACTTCCATGAAATAGGTGGGAAAAAAGAAGGCCGTACCGGCGTAGGCGCAGCCGAACGCAAAGAACAACACGATCGAGGCGATCGAACGCCTTCGATAGTCGATCGAGAACATCTCTCGCAGCAATCCCCAGTCGATGATCGACGCGCGTTTGCTCGAGCGCGTTGCAGCCACTTGCTGGAATCGCTCGCTCTCAGGGAGGCGCCAGCCGATCAAAAAAGCGATCGGTACCACGGCGAAGCCGATGAAAAAAATCGAGCGCCACCCGCTGGTTTCAAGTAGCGGTGCGGCTAGCATGGCCGCCAGAAACCAACCGAGCGGATAGCCGCACTGCAAAACACCCATCAGCATGCCGCGATGACGCGCGGGTGCAGACTCGGCAACATAAGCGGCCGTGATCGGCGCGAGTCCTGCGGCGAGGCCAAAGGCGAGGGCACGCAACCAAGTCAGTTGCGCGAGGTCCTCGACAAATCCGTGCAGACCGACGAATAGAGCCGACGACGCCAGCAGCGCCGTTAAAGTCCAGCGGCGACCCCAGGTGTCGGCAGCGAGGCCCGCGAAAATCACCATCACCGAAGCGGTGATGAAGCCGACCGTCAGGATGAGCCCAACCACATCGAGGCCGACCTGAAACTCGCCCAAGATGCCCGGTATGGCGTAGCCGAACAGGGACTGATCGAGATTGCTCATCGTCCAAGCGAAGACGCTGAAGATGAGGACGCTGACCCAGTGGCGACTCGCGCCGGTTGTAGTTGTTGTCATGGTGGAAAATACTAACCGCTCTTAAGGGGGCACGCGATGCAAGAACGACGTCAAGGCGATCCGATGGCCCGCGTGGCACGATCACGCCACGAGTTCGGTGAGCATGGTGGGGTCAACCTCTCCATCGAAACCAGCGCCACCTTTACCGTGATGGAAGCAGGCAAGATGCCGGCGATCTTCGAGGGGCGTGAGGGGCCTGGTGGCGGCTGCTTTCTCTATGGGCGCCATTTCAATCCAACGGTGATGGTGCTCGCTCGTCACTTGGCAGCGCTCGAAGCTACGGAGAGTGCCTATTGCACCGCGAGTGGGATGGCCGCCATTTCGGGCTCGTTGCTGCATGCGTGTAACAACGGCGACCATATCGTTGCAGGCCAAGCCTTGTATGGCGGCACTTGGGCGCTGCTGCATGATTTTTTGCCGCGCAAGGCGGGTATCGAGACGACTTTCGTTGATCTGTCGGATCTCGCGTCGGTGGAGGCGGCCTTCACTTCTCGCACGCGAGTGCTGTACTGCGAGACGGTATCCAACCCTACGCTACGCGTCGCCAATCTACCGGCTTTGGCTGCCATCGCGCATCGTCACGGTGCCTTGTTGATTGTCGATAATACGTTCGCGCCGTTGTCCATTTCGCCGTCGCTACATGGCGCAGATGTCGTGATCCACAGTCTCACGAAGTTCATCAATGGTGCGTCGGATATCGTAGCTGGTTGCGTTTGTGCGAGCGGCGCTTTCATTGATGGCATGTACGACCTGCATCTTGGCAGCTTGATGTTGCTCGGGCCGACTATGGATCCGCGCTCGGCTTACGAAGTGGCCACGCGTTTCCCGAATCTTGGACTTCGAATGCACGAGCACGCACGCCGTGCAAGCCGTTGTGCCGAAATGCTGACGGCGTTGGGTGCTACCGTTATCTATCCGGGCCTTCCGAGTCATCCTGATCATGCGTTGCATTGCGAGCTCGCCAATCCAGGGTATGGTGCGGGGGGTCTGCTCGCCGTTGATCTTGGCACTGCCGAGCGCGCCAACCGATTCATGGAGCATCTGCAGAACATCGAAGATTTTGGCTACATGGCCGTGAGTCTCGGGTTCAGCGACACTCTGATGAGTGCGAGCGCTTCGAGTACGTCCAGCGAGCTCGATGAGCAAGCCCTTCAGCGTGCTGGCATCAGTCCGGGGCTCGTGCGCTTATCGATTGGTTATACGGGTCTGCTCGAGGATCGTTTGGAGCAGCTCGAGCGTGGCTGGCGGGCTGCAACGGGTTAAGCTTCCGGCTGATGTCGGCTTAGGGGAGAAATCGGCGATGGCTATCGATATGACCCATTCTTCGGAACGCCCAATCGATCGGTGGTTTTCTGCTTACTCGGCCGATCATCAGGATGTGCGTAACCAACAGTTGCACGTGCTTTGCGTGCCCGCCATTGTGTGGTCTGTGATGGCGCTGCTCTACGCCGTTCCAGTAGGCGACGCGCTGCCGGTGGGCAGCGTGGCTTGGATCGCAGCGGGTCTAACCATGGCTTTCTGGTTGCGATTGTCGATCTCACTCGGTGTCGGAGCGGCTCTTTGCATGCTGGCGAGTCTCGGTATCACCGAATACGTGCGCACCGAGTTTGGTGTCATGACGTTGGTTCTGTCCGCTGTCGCGATTTTTGTCATTGCCTGGATCGGACAGTTCGTCGGTCACGCTTACGAAGGCAAGCGACCGAGTTTCTTCACCGATCTCGTCTATTTGCTGATCGGCCCGATCTGGGTACTCGGCAAGTTTTATCGTCGCCAATCCTGGCGCTTTTGACCGCCTGTTTCATCTTAAGGTGATCCCATGATGTTCCGACCATTCGTGCTAGCCGCGGTGACGGTGGCTACCGTACTGACGTCCGCTGCGGCCTCTGCCGATGACTCCCTCTTCAAGTTCATCGAGTCGCGCCGTGCTGCCGATCGTGCAGCAGCGCTCGATTTGTGGAACTGGGCGGAAGTTGGCTATCAGGAAGAGCAAAGCAGCGCACGTTTGCAGAAAGAGCTGCGCGAGGCGGGTTTTCGCATCACTGCGGGTGTAGCCGATATGCCGACTGCCTTCGTAGCCGAGTACGGCAGTGGTCAACCGGTTATCGCGATCCTCGCCGAGATGGATGCTTTGCCGGGTGTTTCACAAGCGGCAGTGCCTGATCGCTCACCATTGAAGGGACGCATCTCGGGCCATGCCTGCGGACATCATCTGTTCGGTGCGGGTTCTACATCGGCCGCCATCGCGGTGAAGCATTGGCTGCAGACGCAGCGTCGCAGCGGTACGATTCGTCTTTACGGCACGCCTGCCGAAGAGGGTGGTGCCGGCAAAGCCTACATGGTTCGTGCCGGACTCTTTAACGACGTCGATGTGGCCTTACATTGGCATGCGGGTGATCAAAATATCGTCACCAACGAGCCGACGCTCTCGAATAAGAGTGCCAAGTTCCGCTTTACGGGTATCGCAGCTCATGCGGCTGGCGCCCCCGAGCGAGGGCGTTCTGCACTCGATGGCGTCGAAGCGATGAACTTCATGGCCAATCTGATGCGCGAGCATGTTCCGCAGGATGCGCGCATCCACTACATCATCACGCGCGGCGGCGATGCACCGAACGTCGTTCCCGAAAGCGCGGAGGTTTTCTACTACGTTCGCCACCGCAATCCGCTCGTGATGTCGGAAATGTTTGACCGCATCGTTAAGACGTCCGAAGCAGCGGCGCTCGGCACGGGTACGAGCGTCAACCACGAAGTGATTCACGGTGCATACAGCTTGCTTCCGAACGATGCGCTGGCGTCGGTCGTCGATGATCATCTACGACAAGTGGGTGGCGTGACGTACGACGCCAATGAGCAAGCGTTTGCAGAAAAACTCCATGCGACTCTCGGTAAAGCGGCGCTGCCCTTAGGGTCCGAGCGGGAGATTCAGGCGCCGAATTCGCGCGGCGGGTATGGATCCACGGACGTGGGTGATGTCAGCTGGACGGTACCAACTATCGGCTTTCGAACGGCAACCTGGGTGCCCGGCACACCAGCGCATTCCTGGCAGGCTGTTGCCGCAGGCGGCATGAGCATCGGACTCAAAGGCATGGAGAATGCCACCAAGATTCTCACCTTGACTGCCGTCCGATTGATGCAAGACGCAGAGTTGATTCGCAGCGCTAAAGCGGAGTTTGAGCAACGGCGCGGTGCCGACTTCAAATACGTCTCGGTAGTGGGTGATCGTAAGCCGCCACTCGACTATCGCCGCTGACGTTATCCGGTGATCGAGTTCGACTTCAGTCGAATCCCGTCTACGCCGCCCTCGGTCTTCGTGGCGCCGTTGCAGCGGCCGAGTCATTTGGGTGACGACTGGCTCGAGCCGCAACAACGCCGATACAGAGTCGACGAAAATCGACTGTGGGACGAGTTGTTCGAGCGTCAGCGACGATTGCTGCCGGGGCGCGCCTGTCAGGCTTTCGTCGATGGCTTGGAGCGACTTGATCTGGGGCGCGGTGGCGTCCCCTCTTTTGAGCGTATCAACGAGGCGCTGCTACCCATGACCGGCTGGCAGGTCGTGCCGGTGCCGATGCTGATTCCCGACGCAGTGTTCTTCTACCACCTGGCGAACCGTCGCTTTCCGGCAGGCAACTTCATTCGGACGCGCGATCAATTCGACTACATCCAGGAACCTGACGTTTTTCATGACGTCTTCGGTCATGTGCCCTTGCTGACCGATCCTGTTTTTGCAGACTACATGGCTGCCTATGGCCGCGCCGGTTGGAAGGCACTCAAGTACAACCGCCTGAAGGCGTTGAGCGCGCTGTACTGGTATACGGTGGAATTCGGTCTGATTCGAGAGAATGGCGGTCTGCGTATCTATGGCGCGGGCATTCTGTCCGGACCGACAGAAACGCGTTTTTCACTCGAAGGTCGATCACCGCATCGGATCCATCTCAATGTGGATCGAGTCATGCGTACTGACTACGAGATCTCCGATCTGCAGGCGACTTACTTCGTGGTCGAATCGTTCGCCGAGCTCTTCCACATGACCGAGCAGCGCGGCTTCGAGCCTATCTATGAGTCGATCGCGCCGGGATTCATCTACGCGAAGACAGCCGCTCTCGATACGGATCACATCTATCATCGCGGCACGCAGGAGTACGAACTGCGTGGTGGGCGCGGTTCGAACGCCGAGCCCGTGTAGGCTCGGCGTCCGGCGAAACGATCGCAGCGCTATTTCTTGCGCGGCTTGTAAGAATATTTTTGGCCGGCGAGAGAGGCTTCGTACATCAGGCCACCTTTGGCGATGGTGAACACCGCCATGCCCTTGTAGTAGTTGCCCGTGGTCGTGGCGTCGCGCTTGCCACCGCTCGCTGCGGCGGTGGCGCCGGTAGTGCCCGCCGATGCACTGGCCGAGGCCGTGATGGCGATGGCGCCTACGCCTGCGCCGAAGGCGAACTCGCCGGAGGTGAACTCATCGAAGGCGCGCTTATCCTGCAGAAAAACGATCTGGCTGTAGGCTTGGCCACCCGCCTGAAAGCCAACGCTAATCTGCGACATCGATACGTCGCCAACATAGTTTCCTTTCTCGTAGACGCGGCCCGTGCCACCGGCTCCGCCGATGCCGAGTCCCGCTTTGCCGATGGTCGGAAACACCGCGTAGGCGTAACTCTTTTGGAAAAAGTCAGCGCTTTCGCCCGCATTCTTGAAGAGCTCGATAGTCTTCGAGTAGTCGTCAGCCCGTGCCTGTCCGACGAGCGCGAACAGGGCGATAAAACTCCAGAAAAATCCACGCGATAACAACTTCATGGTCGACGAACTCCGTATGCAAGCCAATGTCTTGGCCGATGTCTTGACCGAAAGGCGAATGCTAGCGCTTTTACCGAGAGGTTACACTTCATCATCGGGGCACCTGCCTCCCATATTGAGTTGAGACATGACGCAAGCTGATCGGTTCCCGGGCCCAGAGTTTGGGATCGTCATGGAAGCCTCCCCGGGCTACACGGCACGCCTCGCCAAGCAGATTGAAGACCTCGGCTTCGACATGTTGCTGTGCCCTGACACACAGAACTTGAGTCCGGACCCGTTCGCCCAGCTGGCGCTGGCGGCCCAGACTACGACTCGCCTGCGTCTAGGGACTGGTGTGACCAACCCAGTGACTCGTGATGCCGCCGTAACGGCCTGCGCGCTTGCCACGTTGCAAGCGGAATCCAAAGGTAGAGTGATCTGCGGCATCGGCCGCGGCGACTCGTCTGCCGCGCACATCGGCATCCCAAACGGCACAACCAATCAGTTGCGTACGTTTGTCCAGCGTCTGCAAGCTTATACACGCGGCGAGACCATCGACCGTAATGGCACGCCATCACGATTGCGCTGGTACGACTCGCTTAAGGTCGATCCGGTCGTAGTCGATGTAGCTTGTACCGGTCCGCAGACGATCGCCATGGCGGTGGATGTCGGTGACCGAGTGAGCTTCGCCGTCGGCAGTGCGCCGGAGCGTATTCAATGGGCCATGGATGTGGCGCTCGCTCGTCTCAAAGAAACGGGTCGCCCGCGCGATTCAGTGCGGATCGGTGCGTATGTCAATTTGGTCTGCGATGAGGATGAGCAGCGCGCCATCAATCTTGGCCGCATGATCTCAGGGATGGTTGCGCACTTTGCAGGCATGAAAAATGCGCCGCTCGATCATCTGCCCGAGCAACTCAAAGGGCTCGCGGCGCAGATGCAAACCGGCTACGACATGAAGCATCACGCGCAGGAAGAGGGCAGTCACCTCAAGGGCGTGCCCGATGAATTCGTCGATTGGTTTTCGATCTGCGGCTCACCGGCTAAGTGCCGCGCTCGCCTCGGTGCCTTGCTCGACATGGGGCTCGACCATGTCTACCAACTGGGTGGGTCGCCTGTTCCCCATCCGCACGGAGCTAGGCAGGAGGCCATGGTGCAGCAGGCAAGGTTATACGCGACCGAAGTCATCCCACACTTTCGAGCACCTCGAGGCTGACGCGTTCGGCTGATTCGAGCGCGGCTTCCATGCCGCGCGCTGCAATCGCGGTGTGTTCCCCGCAAAAGAACAGCTTGTCGTGCGGCTTGGCGAGATGACTCGTGAGCGCGACTTGGCCCGGTCTGAAAATGGCCCAAGTTCCGGCGGCATGCGGATCACGCTCCCAGGAGTGAACTGCCGCGACTTCAAGCGCGCCGCGCGCAGCGGGGCGCAGGCGCTCGATATCCTCGATGATCAGGCGTGCTGCATCCGCTTCGTTAAAGCGGTCGAGAAAGCGGGCGTTGGCAGCGCTACACCAGACCGTGAGGCTCGTGACGGTTTTGTGATTCTGCGGATCACGATTGGCGAGCACCGATCCGGCGAGTCCGTCGGTCCAGAATGCAGGGCTCAAGCCATCGTCTTCCCAGAAAGGTCTACGTGGCAGCAGATGGAACTGCGTGATCGGCTTAGCGCCCAAGGTCTGGATGGCGCGGTTCTGCAAGGGTTGCGGTAATGGATCCAGATGCACATGCCGCAAGGTCGCGAATGGCATGGAGCTGACCACGGCCCGAGCGCGGTGTCGTGAGCCATCCGAGCAATGCACTAGAACGGTTTCTTTGGTCTGCTCGATGGCAACGACATGGCGAGCAAGTAGCAAGTCGCCGCGTAGTCGTTTCGCCATCGCGATCGGCAGCCTCTGATTGCCACTCTCGAAAACACCGACGAAGCGCTCTCCGGCGCCGAGTTGCCGCTGATTGATGCGCTGCCAGTGATCCACGAAGGCCAACTGCAGGATCGACACATCGTGCGACGACTCTGTCCCGTACGGCATATTAGTTTCGTAGCCGAGTCGAATGGCTGCCGGCGTCGCACCGCGTGCACGCAGGAAATCATGGACCGAAACATCGAGATCTGTGTGCTGCGGTTGGTGCCAGTTTTCGAGATCATCGAATGGTCGATAACGGCGCAGTACCGTACGACCCCAGGCTGCGGGCAGTAGCGAGCGTTCGTTGCCGACGAACGGATTGGCCGGGTGCTGCGCCCAAGCAGCGGAATCAATAGCGCGACCGCCGACGAAGAGCGCCTGCGTGTCGGGAAAAGCGGCGTAGCGAGGCGATTCGTCGCGAAGCGGCACGCCATAGCGAGAACTGGCCGCGATCACACGTCCGTAGGCGCGAGAGACGGTGTTGCCACCGACCTCCGGTTTGCCTGGCACATGATCGAGTGTGTAGAGCCTGCCGCCGATTCGACTGCGCCCCTCGAGGACTGTGACTGTCAGCCCTGCTTCTTGCAGGGTGAGTGCCGTCTCGAGACCCGAGAGGCCAGCACCGATGACGAGGACGTCGGTATCCGTGGTTGGGTGCAGCATGCGACAGACGCTAACATGGCACTTTCCATTCGTCCGTGAGTCGATCGTGTCGCAACCAAAATCGAGCACTCCTACCGAATCGTTCGTGCTGCCTGCCGATATGGTCGAAGGCTTGGCGGCGCTGGTACACGTTCCCATCCTCGATACGGCGATGGCCGAGCGCATCGCGGGCGGGGCGGCTGCGGCGATTGCGGCCGTGCATGCGAGTTCGCATCAGGTCGAACCCGGCGTGACCTTTGAGGGCGAACCTTCGGACTATTTGCAGGTGCTCGAAGCGCTCGCCGTCGAGCTGGCCGAGGGAGAATCGCCGTGAGCGCGACCTATCCCGAGAGCTTGTTCGATGCGGTTGCGGCCTTGAGATCCGGTTCGATCTCGGCGAATGAGTTGGCGCTACAAACACTCGAGCGTGCTCGTCGAGCGCAGCAAAGGACTAATTGTTTCTTGGCGATTGAGGCCGAGACCTTGTTGCGCGGGGCAGAGCGCGCCGATCTCGTGTTGGCTGACGCTCGCCGTCGCGGCGTTATGCCCGTGGGTGCTTTGCAGGGAGTTCCACTCGCCCACAAGGACATGTTCGGGCGTGGCGGTGGTGTGGTCCGCTACGGATCGAAAGTCGCACTCGATCAGGCTCCAAGGCAGATCGCTACGGCGACCGCCCGTTTGGAGCAAGCCGGTGCACTCGAAGTGGGGCCGCTCAACATGGCGGAATTCGCGCTCGGTGCGACCGGGCACAACGCCGCCTACGGCGACTGCCGCAATGCTTGGAACCCTGAGCATATCTCCGGTGGCTCTTCGAGCGGCTCTGGCGCTGCGGTTGCTTGCGGCGCCGCTTTTGCCAGTTTGGGCTCGGATACGGGCGGTTCCGTGCGTATTCCGGCCTCGGCCAACGGACTGGTCGGCCTCAAGCCAACCTACGGATTGATTCCGCGCACGGGCAGCATGAAGCTCGCGCCGTCGATCGATGTGATTGGCCCGATGGCGCGAACGACGGCGGATCTCGCCGAGATCCTGCAGGTGGTGGCAGGCGGCGACGGCATCGATGCGAATGCTAGCCTGCGACCGATACCCGATTACCGAAGCGCCATACATCAGGGTGTCGACAAACTGCGTATCGGTGTTCCGAAAAATTATTTCTTCGATGTCGCCACCGACGAGATACGTGAGGCGATGGATCGATCGCTGCGAGCGCTATTGGCAGCTGGGGCGCTGCAAGTTGATGTGACGGTGCCGGATGTGGCCGAGATGTCCGAGCTCAGTCGGGCGATCGTTTATTCGGAAGCGACGGCCTTGCATGCGCCGTGGTTGCGTTCGCGTGGCGAGCGATATACGCCGCAGGTGAGGGTGCGTGCGTCGACAGGGCTCGCTATTCCTGCAGCGGTGTATCTCGAAGCGCTGCAGTTGCGCATTCCGCTGCTGCAACGCTTTGTCGAGTGCGTGTTCTCGCGTTGTGATGTTTTGCTGACGCCAACTTTGCCCATTCCGGTGCCGCGCCGCGACGAGACGGATGTGGGGGCCAGTGCATCGCTGTGGCAGATCCTGAGCCGTCTCGTTCACTGCACAGCACCTTTCAATTACCTCGGATTACCGGCGATCACCGTTCCCGCGGGGCTCGATGCGCGTGGTTTGCCGATGGGTACCCAGTACGTCGCCAGACCCTATGCGGAGTCAACTTTGCTGCGCGTGGCTGCGGTGCAGCAGCGTGCTATGCCCCTGCCGCCGTTGGTGGTGTAGGTTCTACTGAGCGACTGGATCGACGAAAGCGCCGCGGAAATAACCGAGCGGTGAGCCTTCGGCGCAGCGCACTTGCTGAACCTCGCCGAAAAAGATCCGATGCGTACCGACGTCGGTCGTGGCCGATACAGCACAGTCGATTGAGGTGAGCGCACCCATCAAGTGGGGCGTTCCGAAAGGACTCGTCTCGACGCCATGGCCGAGCTCGGCCAGTTGCTGGAATTTATCCATCTCTCGAGAAGCGAAGAGCTTGGCGATGTCCGTTTGATCGTTGGCGAGCACATTCACGCTAAAGCGCCCGGCCTGGATGATCGCTTGGCAGGTGCTCGAGTGACGGTTGAGGCAGGCGAGCAGGGTCGGCGGCTCGAGCGTGACCGAGGCGATAGCCGTCGCCGTGAGCCCTGAGGGCTTGTCATCCGCTACGGTGGTGACGATCGTCACTCCAGTTAGAAAACGGCTGATGGCGTTGCGGTAGGCAGCAGAATCGACGGGCATCGGGGGCTCGGTTAGGTACAACTGCGTACATACTGCCTGTTGCCCGAGGATTAGTCTCGTTCATGCGCGGTGACCTTCTCCCCCTCCGGTTGCCACGCTGTAGACATAAGCCCCGCCTCGTGCGGGGCTTTTTTTGTATCCTGCCTGCGCCCATGAACCCTGAGTTGATTGACAACGAGCTGATCGACAAGCTGCCGACTGCGTGGCGTGCGAGCGCCGCTCACGTGCTCTCCTGCAGCGAGTTCGTGACAGAAAGTCTCGCTCGCGATGCTGAGCTCGTGGCTGATCTCGAGCGAGACGATGCGTTACGGTCCCCGCGTTTGGCACGGGGCGCTTCGTGTTGGCCGCAGGGGGTCACACTCTCGCTGAGTGCAGATGAAGCAACCGCGCAGCGCTGGTTGCGTCTCTGGCGTCGCCGCGAGATGGTGCGGATCGCTTGGCGCGACCTCGCGGGGCTCGCCACACTCGAAGAAACGCTCGCCGATCTTTCTGCGTTTGCCGATGATGCAGTGCAACTCGCCGTCGACTATGCGATGCAGGCGATGATCTCGCGTTACGGAGCGCCACTCTACGAAGATGGGCGACCGATGCCGCTCGTCGTCATCGGTATGGGCAAGCTCGGGGGGCGAGAGCTGAATTTCTCCTCCGATATCGATCTCGTCTTCCTGTTTCCGGAATACGGCGAGACCCAGCATACGGCGCCTGTCAGCCATGATGAGTTCTATATTCGGCTCGGACAAATGCTGCTGCGCTTGCTCTCGTCGACGACGGTGGATGGATTCGTCTTCCGCGTCGATATGCGGCTGAGGCCCTTTGGTGATTCCGGTCCGCTCGCCTGTGGGTTCTCCTCGTTCGAAGATTATTTACTGCAGCATGGGCGCGATTGGGAGCGCTACGCCTGGATCAAGGCGAGGGCCATCACGGGTGTCGCGGCCTATCAAGAACTCTACGACGAAGCCGTAAGACCTTTTGTCTATCGACGCTATCTCGATTTCGGTGTGTTCGAAAGTTTGCGTGACATGAAGCAACTGATCGAGAAGCAGGTCGCGCGAAAAGATCTGATTGATCACGTCAAGCTCGGTCCCGGCGGCATCCGCGAAATCGAATTCATCGTGCAATCTCTGCAATTGATTCGTGGTGGTCAGGATCGGCGCTTACAGAGCCCACATCTATTCGAGGTATTACCCCGGCTCGGGCGGAGTCGGCTGTTGCAGTCGCAGATCGTCGAAGGGCTTGATTCGTCATACCGTTATTTGCGAAGTCTCGAGAATCGTCTGCAGATGATTCGTGATGCGCAAACCCATACTCTGCCGGCCGACGAGGTCTCGCAGGCGCGCTTGGCGTGCGCCATGGGCGAGCCCGATTGGGCTTCGTTACGCAAAACATTGGCGGTTCATCTCGAGTTCGTACAACGGCAATTCCAGTCGTTGGTGTTCTCTCCCGTTCAGGATCGCGATGAAGCGGCGATCACGCGTGCGGCAACTCATGAGCTCGGTGCGTTGTGGGATGAGTCCTGTGATGCTTCGCAGTTGGAATCGCTACTGCAGCAGCGGGGCTTCGGCGCAGCATCGGAACTGGCGCGATTACTGTGTGATTTCCGCAGTAGCGGTTGGGTGCGCCGGCTGGATGCGACGGCGCTGCGCCGACTGCAGGCGCTTTTGCCGCAGTTACTCGGAACATTGAATGCGGATGACGACCATCTCGTCATGTTGCGACGCTTCCTGCGCGTACTCGAGGCGATCGGTGGGCGATCGGCTTATTTTTCGCTGCTCAACGAAAATCCGGCGGCGCGGCATCGTTTCGTCACGGTGTGTCGGGGCGGTGATTTCCTCGTCTCGCAACTGGCAGCGCATCCGCTGTTGCTCGATGAGCTTCTCGATGAACGCTCATTGACCGAGTTGCCGGACCGACATGCGCTCGAGGTCGATCTCGAGGACCGCTTGGCTCGTGTCGACGCTACCGATCCTGAACGCTTGGTCGAGGCCTTGGCTCAGTTCAAGCGTGCAGCAGTTTTCCGCGTCGCGATCGCGGATTTGTCTGGAACCTTGCCGTTGATGCGCGTTTCCGATCGATTGACCGATATCGCCGAACTCATCATCGAAAAGGCGATGCAGCAGGCCTGGCAGCAGATGACGCAGGCTTTCGGTGTGCCGACCTGTCGTGATGCCGAGCAGTCGCCACGCAGAGACGTGCGTGTTTGCGCCATTGGTTACGGTAAGTTGGGTGGCATCGAGCTGGGTTACGGCTCGGATCTGGATCTCGTCTTCTTGCACGACTCGGTAGGGCTCGAACAGGAGACGACGGGTGACCGACCCATCGACAACCAGATTTTTTTCGTGCGCCTCGCGCAGCGCATCGTGCACATTCTCACGGTGCACTCGGCGGCCGGCCGCTTGTACGAAGTGGATGTAAGGCTGCGACCGAGCGGCAAGGGTGGCATGCTCATCACGCAGATCGATGCGTTCGCCGACTATCAACGCAGCGAAGCCTGGACTTGGGAGCATCAGGCCTTGCTACATGCGCGAGCCGTCGCCGGTTCGCCTTCGTTGCGGGCACGATTCGAGACCGTGCGACTCGAGATCCTACGGCATCACGTCAAGCGCGAGACGCTGCGTGATGAGGTACGCAACATGCGCGAGCGCATGCGGCGCGAACTCAGCAAGTCGCATGCGGGCGAGTTCGATATCAAACAGGACCCCGGTGGCGTCGCCGACATCGAATTTCTGGCGCAGTACTGGGCCCTGCGGGAAGCCGAGCGTCACGAGGCGGTGTTATTGTTCTCCGACACGATTCGTCAGTTGGAAACGCTGGCATCGGGTGACCTCGTGCCGCAGTCGACCGTTGATCTGCTCACCTCGGCTTATCGCACCTATCGTGAACGCACCCACCATCGCTCGTTGCGCGATGAGAAGACGGTGGTTTCGGATACCGAGTTCGTGGCCGAGCGTGCAGCCGTGACTGAGGTATGGAACGATGCCTTCGGTGGCGGCGTATAATCGGACCATGAGCACGACCAAGCCCTTGCTGCAGCCCAACGCCCAGAATCGCTACGAAGTCACGCCGCAGGACCTGCCGCTGTCATGCCCGATGCCGCAGATGTATCTGTGGAATTCGCATCCGCGCGTGTATCTGCCGATCGAGAAGACCGGCTGGGCCAAGTGCCCTTATTGCAGCGCTGAGTACACGCTGCAGCGCTGAGTACACCTCAGTAGGGCTTGTAGGATTTCTCTTCGACGATACGCGAACCGAGCGCGAGGTTGATGCGCTTCTTGGCAGCGGCACGCTGGTCGTTGGTGACGTAAACGGCGCGGGCGAGTTCGATGAATTTGGCGTCGAATTCCCGGGCGCGCTCCTTGTCACGAATGTCATCTTCTATGACCCATAGCGCCTCGTTGACGCGCTGCAATTCCTCCTCGTCCGCGGCTACTTCAGGTACGGCGCAGCCGCTGTCACGCCAGGTTTTCTCGAGCAGATCGAGTTCTAACCGAACATTACGCAGTTTATCGGCATCGTCGATGCGGGCTGCTTTGATGCGAAGGATAGTGATCTTGTCGAGCAACTCGCCGGGCGAGATAGGTACGAGGATGTCTTTCATGGCCGCCATGCTAGCAAGGCATCGAGACGGTTGCAGACTTCCGTGACCTCGATCAATTCCATGACACCGGGTTCTTCGATCTTGGTGTGCCACGGTAGCGTGTCGGGCGTTGCCTGCCTGAATTTGGCTGCCGCTCGCGGAAACGCATCGATACACCACTGCCGCGAAAGATAAGGACCGCTGCGCGCCGGATTGGTGGCCGCATAGAGCCCGATGACGGGAGTGCCCACCATGGTAGCCATGTGAGCGGGCCCCGTGTCGGGCGCCAGTAACACCCGCGCTCGCGCTAGTAACGCCAGCATCTGCGGCAGCGTGTCTTTGCCAACCTGGTCGATCACGGCAGGGCAATGTTGTCGGATGGCATCGGCCATCGCACGCTCGATCGGACCTGGGCCACCCGCGAGAATGACCCGCATGCCGTGCCGGTCGATGGCATGCCGTGCGACGGCCGCATAGCGCTCCGGCAACCAATTGCGCCGTGTGTGGCTCGAGCAGGCGCTGATGACCAGGGTTCCAGCGGACGTCTCCTCAATCGGCGGAATCCACTCCCGCGCGTAGTTCAGCGCATCCGCCGGCAGCGGCAGATTCCACTCGAAGACGTGTTCGTTAATACCGCAGGCGTCTGCAAACTCCATGAAACTGTCGAGGACATGTTGGCGTTGCCGCGCAGCGATTTTGGTATCGGTGAACAACCATTGACCTTCGCGTGCTCGCGCCCGATCGAAGCCGAGTTTGCGCTGTGCTGGGATGACGGCAGCGACGAGACTCGCACGTAGGGACAACTGCAGGTGCATCACGAGATCGAAGCGACGTCCCTGCAGGTGCCTGCGCAGGGCGGCGAGGCCTGAAAATCCGGCTCGTTTGTCGACGGTGATAAACTCGACCTCAGGCAACAGGCTCATCAAGCGTGCTTCGGCGCGACCGATGATCCAGGTGAAGCGAGTGTCGGGCCAGGCTCTCTGCAGCGTGCGCAACAAGGGCACGACGTGGCAGGTGTCGCCGATGGCCGACAGCCGCAACAGGCACACGGAGGCGGGCGGCGTGTCGAAGTGCAACATGGGATCGTCCGTCAGGGGGCTTCGATGAGCGAGGGTCAGTCACCGGAACCGCCTTGGGTGCGGATCGAAGCCGGCGACGCCGTGATGCTATATGACCCCTCGCATGGCAGCAATTTGTCCCAAGGTGCGACGCTGCAGTGGTTCGAGCCGGTCTATTGGCAGAGCCGCGGCGCGATCGCCGGTTCGGCGGCTGGTCGCGGCAGCACACTCTTCATCGAGACCAACGGTATCGCGTGGGCTCTGCGTCACTACCATCGAGGTGGTCTTCTCGCACGCTGGCTCGGTGATCGCTACTTTGATCGCGGCGAATCGACGTCACGCCCGATTGAGGAATTCCACCTGACACGGCGCTTGCGACATTTAGGCTTGCCGGTACCTGCCGTGGTAGCCGCTCGATATGTGCGCAGCGGTCGGTTCTATCGCGGCGATTTGATTACCGAGCGTATCGCTGACGTACGGACGCTCGCTATGCGTATCACCGCCCTCGATTTGCACGATGAAGATTGGTATTCGATAGGGCAGCTCGTTGCCCGATTTCATCGGGTCGGACTCGATCATGCCGACCTCAATGCACACAATATCCTGCATGGTGCCGACGGGCGTTGGTGGATGATCGACTTCGATCGGGGTCGTATACGCAAGCGAGGGCTGTGGTGCGACGCTAATCTCGTTCGTTTACGCCGCTCGATTCTCAAGGTGGGTGACTCACTGCCAGAGCGCCCGTTCGACGAGCGAGACTGGGCGCATCTGCTCTCAGGCTATCGCGATACCTTGAGTGCCATTCCATGAGCATGAATCCATGAGTCTCGGGCTGTATCGAATCGCTACTTGGCTACTTGCGCCGCTATTTTTGCTGCAGTTGGCCTGGCGCGCTCGAATCGAGCGCAGTGGGACGATCGATCTCGCCGCGCGTTTGGGTTTTGGTTCAAAGCTCGTAGGGCGCTCTATCTGGATCCACGCGGTGTCGGTCGGTGAAGTCCAGGCAGCTGCGCCGTTGGTGCTTGCGTTGCGCGAGCGGCATCCGCATGACCCGATCGTCGTGACGTGCATCACACCGACGGGGATGGCGCATGCGCGGCGTTTATTCACCGAGCAAAACGTGACGTTGCGTTTTCTGCCGCTCGATCTGCCGGGCGCAGTACGACGCTTTCTCGATCGCGTTCAACCGCAAGTGGGTATCGTGCTTGAGACGGAGATCTGGCCGCGGTTGTTTTACGAATGTGGCCAGCGCGGTATCCCGATCATTCTCGCGAGTGCCCGACTGTCAGAGCGATCGGTGGCTCGCTATCGACGATTGGCCGGCTTGCTGCAGCAGAGCTTAGGCAGACACGTCACGGTTGCAGCCCAATCCGATGTCGACGCCGAGCGTTTTCGGTCTCTCGGTGTGCCGTCGGATCGCGTCTCGATATCCGGCAATCTCAAATTCGATTTCTCGCCGCCTGCTGCTGCAATCGAGCAACGACAGGAGCTGCAACGCAGGTATTCGATCGCGCAGCGCTTCGTCTGGATTGCGGCGAGCACTCACGAGGGTGAGGAGAGCGCCGTGCTAGAGACGCAGCAGCGCCTCAAAGCGGCGGGTCTCGATTCAGTATTGATCATTGCCCCACGACATCCGAGGCGTTTCGATTCGGTAGCAAAGTTGATCGAAGCGTCGGAACTATCTTGGGTTCGAGTGTCGCAGTTACGAGCAGGCTCGCTCGAGAGACCGATCGGCAGTGGTACGTCCGTGATTTTGCTCGACACGCTCGGTGATCTGTTGGCGCACTATGGCTTGGCGCAAGCGGCTTTCGTGGGCGGCAGCTGGGTTGCCGTCGGTGGACACAACCTGCTCGAGCCGTTGGCAATGGGTGCGGCAACGCTCACCGGGCCGCAGTTGTTCAATAGCCCGGAAGTCGCTCGAAATCTCTCGGAGTCGGGCGCGGTGAAAGTGGTTGCCGACGCGCGTGAGCTGGAGCAACAACTGTGGCTGCTCGCGCAGGATTCGGACGAACGCGAGCGCCGAGGTGCTCGCGCACGTGCGCAGTTGGATTCCTCGCGCGGTGCGTTGCAGCGTGTGCTCGCACTCGTCGAGACGCAACTCCAATCGATGCCGCGTTAGCGCGGCTGCGAGGTCTCAGTCAGCCACGTGTTCACTTCATCAAGCGTGCTGCGATCGAGCGTGCCCGAGGCGAGCCGCAAACGCATTACGTTGAGGATGTAGTCGTAGCGGCTGCGTGAGTAGTTGGTCTCGGCCACCGCGAGCGCACGACGCGACTCGAGCACATCGACGGCGGTACGCGTGCCGACTTCATAACCGGCTTCGGTTGCCTTCAAGGCCGTGCGGCTCGACTCGAGGGCCTGTCGCAGTGCATTCACGCGCGAGATTTCGCTGATCACACCGAGGTAGGCATCACGGGCTTGGCGTTCAGTCTGGCGCGAGACGCGGGTGAGACGTTCACGAGCGGCCTGCCATTGATACTCGGTCTGACGGACTCGTGACTGCGCCGCGCCGCCGCTGAACAGCGGCATGGTCACTTGCAGTGCATAGCTCGTATCGTCGCTGTTGTTCGTGCGGATGCCGACGTTGCCACTCGAGAAGTTGATCGGGCTAGTCTGGTCCGTGTTGCTCTTGCTCGCGACGAGATCGAGTTTCGGCAGATGCCCACCGAAGGCGATGCGCACGTTGTCGCGTGCGATATCGGCAGCAAGCCGACTCGAGACGAGAGCGAGATTTTGCTCCATCGAGCGCTCCACCCATTGAGCCTCATCTTGCGGCTCCGGTGACTTGAGCGGCATCGAATCGCCGGGTTTGGCGAGCTCACGATATTTCTCCGCGGTGATTTCGCGCAGAAACTCTTCAGTCGAGGCCAGTTGGCGCTTTGCGGCGATGACGGCGGCTGCGGCACTGTCTCGCGCGGCGCGCGCTTCCTGGACATCGGTGATAGCGATGAGACCGACTTCGAAGCGCTTCTCTGCCTGCTCGAGCTGGCGCGAGATGGCCTCGAGCGAGGAGGCCTGCGCATCGACGGTGTCTTGCGCGGCCAGCACGTTGAAGTAAGCCTCCGACACTCGCAGGATCAACTGTTGCTCGGCTGCCTGGTAGTCGGCTTCCGACTGCGCGACCTGACGATCGGCGCGCTTGATCGCGACCCAATTTTCCCAGGAGATCAGACTCTGGCGCAGATCGAGGCTCCAACGATCGGTTTCCGGTTTGGAGTTGCTCGAGGAGAGAAAGTTGAAGACGACCGTTTGACCGTTCTGGACGATCTCTTGCGGAAACTGACCTTCGACCTCGGATTCGGCCTTGGTTCGGCTCGCGCTGCCCGAGATCTGCGGCAGGATGGCTGCCCACGCCTGAGGTTTCGCTTCGCGCGTCGCACGCCGCAGCGCCTCGGCCTCGCGGATCTGCGGATCGTTGGCCAAGGCGCGCTCGTAGACGGCCTTTAGGTCTTCAGCGGCGGCCGTCGAGACGGCCATGATGAATCCGAGCGACAGCCCGAGTACGCGCTTCATAGGAATCCTCAGAGGGTGTTATATATCACTATAACAGTCGACGCCGTGTCTGACCAGACGTCGTCCGGATCAGTATGGACGCAACGAGGGGTCGATCCGTTCCCCCCAGGCCAGGATTCCGCCGGTCAAATTGCTGACTGACCGAATTCCGTGACTCTCGAGGAAGCGGGCAACCTGCAGGCTGCGTCCGCCCGAGCGACACATCACGATGATCGGTGTATCCGCATCGAATTCGCCGACGCGATTCGGTACCTGCGCCATAGGCACGTGCTCGGCGAAGGGAACCTTGGAGATGTCGAGCTCCCAGCCCTCGCGTACGTCGATCACGAGCGGCTGCTCGCCGGCATCGAGCCGAGCCTTGAGATCTTCGACCGACAATTCCTGCACCATGGACTGAAACTCCGAACTTTAGAACGTGAAGCGAGCGGGTTCTGCCGCGCCGACGAGCGCCTTGAGACTGGTTTCGAACAAGACTGCGCGACGGAACTCATCGGTCGACACGCGCTCGATCAGCGTGGCTTCCATCACCGCACCCTGACCGATAACGGCGAACAAGCGTCCACCGATGGCGAGTTGTCTCGCATAGCGAGCATCGTCGATCGGCAGAGAGCCGGTGAGGGCGATGACATCGTATGCCGTGCTGCCGAGCGCCTCGTTGGCATAGGCATCACGATGTTCAACCGTGGCATTGCATACGCCGACACCCGCGAGATTTTCGGCAGCCTGCGCTGCCAGATCAGCACGAATTTCGAGCGAGCGTACGCTGCGGGCGCGGGCGGCTAGCCCAGCGGTGAGATAACCGGAGCCGGTGCCGACTTCGAGAACCTGATCCGCCGGCTGGATCGCGAGCGCCTGGAGAATGCGACCGGCCACCTTGGGTGCCAGCATGTGATCGTCCTGTCCCAAGGGTAGTTCGATATCGGCATAGGCCAGTGATTCATAGCCCGCGGGGACGAATCGCTCGCGCGGAATACGCTCGAACACGTTGAGTACGTCTTGGTCCAGAACTTCCCACGTGCGCAACTGTTGCTGGATCATCTGTTCACGAGCGGCATCGAACGACATGACAAAAATCTCGCAAAAAGGGCCGCAGAAAATACGTGTTTTCCTGCGGACTGCCAAGCCGGATCATCACCTATGCGTGGTCGTCCGCGCGTAGATCGACGGACACCACGGCGCCGTGGCTGAAAAGACGCTGTAGGGTCGTCGTGATATCGATTTCAAACGGTCTCTCCACCGCATCGAGAGCGTTCGCGAGGCTCGCACCGGTGGCGAGCGCCTCGAGCCACTCGGCCGTGGCCGCGTTACAGCATTGCAGTGTCGGACCTCGAGGTGTGCCGACGAGCCAAGCCTGTTCCGGGCCGGTTGTAGTCGCAGCGGCTGTAACGGACGCGGCTTGCTCGCGATGCGCCTGCCAGTAGCCGACCACCGGGGTGCGCCAGCGCAGCACGGTAAATGACGGCTGCAGTTGCAGTCGTAGCAACGGCCACTGCTCGTGAGGGAATTTCGCGAGCGATGAGGCATCGATGATCGGTTGGTCTGTCGCGATCAGCGCGCCCTGCCAGGCCCACTCGAGGCGCGCGAGCTCCGGCAGGTCGATGGCGAGAGCCTCTCGAGTTGAGTCCCTGATCTCGCCGGCTGCTACGATTGCATCAGCTGCGAGGAACTCGGGAAAGGTGCCGCCGCTCGGGTGTAAATCGCCGCTGCGTGAGGGATTTCTTTGACGAAACCGTTCAGCCAAGTTATTGAAAAGAGATTCACCGAGCAAGTCGGCAACCACCGGAAAAGACATCGCCAACGCTTTGCGAAACTGCGCGCGTACGTTGTGGTGATAGACCTGTATTCCGGACTCTACGGGTGGTTCTGCGGCATCCAGTTGCGCCGCGAATCGTCGTTGCCAGCTTTGCAGGCTCACGTGATCTCCGCGACGCACGCATCAGCTTTGTGGGCTTCGGCGGCGAGTGTGGGCAGCGTCGGTAGCTTGGCGTCCCATTCGATCAGGGTCGGTTTTGCTCCGAGTTGACGAAGGCTGAAACGATAAAGATCCCAGACTCGATCGGGTACCGGCCGATCGTGAGTGTCGATGCACATCGATCGATCGCCGTATCGGCTATATCCGTGTCCAGCCAAATGAATTTCGCCGATGGCGTCGGCTGGCAAGTTCGCGATGAAGCCTTCGGGATCGATGCCGTGGTTCTCCGCGTTGACCACGAGGTTGTTGAGATCAAGCAGCAATCCGCAATCGGTGCGACGGATGAGCTCGGTCAAAAATTCCGTTTCAGCAAGGCTGGATTCTTCAAACGTCACGTAACTCGACAGATGCTCTAGCAGGATCGGTCGACGTAACCGTTCCTGTACGAGTTGCACTCTTGCCACGACGTGCTCGAGCATCTCGTTCGTGAACGGGAACGGCAGTAGATCGTTGTAGTGGATGCCGTGGGCACTGCTCCAGCACAAATGTTCCGACACGACAGCAGGCTGGTAACGATCTTGGAGTCGTACGAGCTGCCGAAGGTGGGATGTATCGAGCGGATCGGTGCTCGCGAGGCCTAGACCGACGCCGTGGATGGAGAGCGGCAGATCGCGCCGCAGTGTGCCCAGAATGTCGGGGAGTAGGCCGCCTTCGGCAAAATAATTCTCGGCGTGGATCTCGAACCAGCCAACGTCAGGCCGTTGCGCGACCCAGTCGCTGTGGTGCGCGGCACGCAGGCCGATGCCGGCTCGGCGAGGAGCCGAGCCGGCAAGCCAAGCTTTCGGGCTCAACCGCCCGGCGTGGTCCGACCGCCCACGATCTTGTCGCAGACACCCTGCGGAACCACGATCCACTCATTGGGGTCGGAGTCGACCTTCGCTTGTCCCGCACAACCGTGGCCGTTGGCGGCGCAGTCGTTCTTTCCCGCCTTTACCATGCCGTAGCACTTCTCCGAGCCTTCCTTCGGACCCATGGCATCGGCTACGCCGAGCGCCACTAGACTGCCCACGGCGGCGATGATCAGAGCACTTTTCTTGTCCATCTTCACTTGCCTCCTGCGTTAGCGGCTTTTTCGAAATCGCCGGCTTCGATGATCGTCAGTTGATCGGGCTTGATCCAGCGTTTGACCGCCGCATTCACGTCGGCGGCGCTGAGCGCAGCAACCTTGCCTTCAAAGTTGGCATCCCACTCTAACGTGCGATCGAGGAACAAGTAGCTCGAGAGACGACCCACGAGTTCGCGATCCTGCGAGCGGCTCACTTTACGGCCCTGCAGCCAGCCACTCTTCGCGTCCTTCAGTTCTGTCTCGGAGAAGCCTTCGGTGAGAACCTTATCGAGTTCTTCACGATAGGCCGCAAGCAGGCGAGCCGAGTTCTGCGGGTTGTAGATGGCGAAGGTGCCGAAGTCGCCATTCTTGTCGAGCGAGTCCGCCGACAGGAATGAGGAGACACCGTAGCTGATACCTTCTTTCTGACGGATGCGTACTGCGAGGCGCGAATTGAGGAATCCGCCGCCCAGCATGTAGTTCGCCATTACCAGCGCCGGATAGTCCGCGTCGTCGTCGCGCAGCGACAGATTCAATCCCGCGATCATCACGGCATTGGCCTTGTCCGGCGTATTGATCTTGCGAGCGCTCGGTGCAATCTCGAAGAACTTCGCCTCGGCCCGCTGGTAGGGCACTTTGGCTTGCCAGCCCGCGAGCATGGCGCCGAGTGCCGCGCGCACCGTCGTCTCGTCGAAGTCGCCGACGACAGATGCCGTGGCATTCGAGGCGCCGTAGAACTGCGCATGGAAGTCACGCAGATCTTTGACCGTCACGGCCTTGAGCGCGGTGATCTCACCATCGAAGTCCAGCGTGTGACGGAAATCGTTGGCGGGATAGGGTGAGGTGACGCGATTGATCTCACGTGCCGCGATCGATTGCGGATCCGAGCGTGCTTGATCGATGCCCGCAAGCAGTTCGTCGCGCAGTTTGGTGAACTCCGCCTCGGGGAACACAGGCGAGCGCAGGATGTCGGCCACGATCTCCATCGCCGGCACGAGATTCTCGCGCGTGGAGGTCATATTGATCGTAACCGTTTGCCCGCCACCGCCGATTCCGATCGACGTCTTGAGTTTGTCGAGCTCATCGTTGATCTGCTGCAAGCTGCGCGTGGTAGTACCGCGACGCAACATGGCTGCAGTCAGCTCCGAGACCGTCGATTTACCTGAGAGCGCGCCGAGGTTGCCCACTCGCAGCGTGATGGTAGCGTTGACCGAACCACCACGAGTCGATTTGGTGAGGAAGCTGTATTCGGCACCGCCCGGCAACGTTTCACTGCGGGTACGCGAGACGATGTTCGCCGGTGAGGGATCGAACACTTCGGCCTGCTTCAACGCCGCCTTGCCCTTGTAGTCCTTGAGCAATTGCGCCGGATCCGGCGAGGGCGGAATGATCGCGCGATCCGGATTCGCTTCGGGCACGAAGAGACCGGTCGTACGATTCGCGGGTTTCAGGTAAAGCGCAGCGACGCGATTCACATCGGCTGCCGTCACCTTTTCCATTTGATCGCGCGACAGGAACCACAAGCGCCAGTCGCCTTTGGCAATGTACTCCGAGAGGCCAAGACCCACGCGATCGCTGTTGTTGTAGGCCTGCTCAAAGCTCTTGAGGAAGCGATTCTTGGCGCGCTGAACTTCTTCCTCGGTGACCGGAGTCGCCGACATGTTGTCGAGAACGCTCAGCATCGTTTTGGTGGCATCGTCCACGGGCTTGTCTTTCAAGACTTCGGCCGTGAAGTAGGCGTAACCCGGATCCTTGAGGCTGAAGGCGAGGCCGCCGACGCTCGTCGCCTTACCGGTTTCGACGAGTGCCTTGTAGAGACGTCCCGAGGGTTCGTTGGTCAGGATATCGGCAAGGATTTCTACGGGCGCAAAATCCGGATGTGCACCGGCCGGGATGTGATAACCGGCTGAGGTCACCTGAACTTCGCCGACGCGGCGCAACACGACGTGGCGCTCTCCATCTTGCACGGGCTCGACCGTATAAGTTGGCTGCAATACGCGAGTTGGGCGCGGGATTTTGCCAAAGAATTCATTGACCCAGCCGATCGTCTTGGCTTCGTCGATCTTGCCTGCGATGGTCAACACCGCATTGTCAGGCTGGTAGTACTTCTTGTAGAACTCGCGCAGGTTTTCGATGGGCACGCGCTCGATATCTTCGCGCGAGCCGATCGTCGACTTGCCGTAGTTGTGCCAAAGATAGGCCGTCGACATCACTCGCTGCAGCAGTACGCGTGAGGGATCATTTTCGCCGCGTTCGAACTCGTTGCGCACGACCGAAAACTCGCTCTGCAGATCTTTCTCTGCAATGAACGAGTTGATCATGCGATCACTTTCGAGATCGAGTGCCCAGCGCAGGTTGTCGTCAGTGGCCGCGAAGGTTTCGAAATAATTAGTACGGTCGTACCACGTCGTGCCGTTCGGTCGTGCGCCGCGTGCAGTCAGTTCCTGCGGGATATTCGGAAAGCGCGGCGTTCCCTTGAACACGAGATGTTCGAGCAGATGCGCCATGCCGCTTTCACCGTAGCCCTCGTGACGCGAACCCACCAGGTAGGTTACGTTGACGGTGATCGTCGACTTGGACGGATCGGGGAACAGCAGTACCTTCATGCCGTTCGCCAAGCGATATTCGGTAATGCCCTCAACCGAGGTGACTTTCTCGGGTGGCGACAGTTTGGCGGGTTTCGCCGTGGCCGCAGTGAGGGTGGGGGCAAGCAAGGTGAGGCTCAGCGCGGCGATGACGCCGGTGAGACGGGGCAGGAAATGTCGCAAGGGAGCGGCTCCGGTATGAAACACGAAGCGGTCAATGTAGCCCGGGCGAACCAATATGCAAGCCTTGCGCTCGCAGGCTGGGTCGTGTTGGCGATGCCGGCGCCTGTCTTGGCCCAAGCTTCCCCACTTTCGCCACCACGTCCTGCTGGGGTGCCGCCACTCGATCTGCGGGTGGGTGACATTCGGAGTTTCCTGCCGCCTGGCCAGTGGGCCGAGCCCCTGCCCGCTGATATCGACGAGGTGATTGTCCGGTCGCGTAAGAAGGAGCCGGATATCCCCGAGCGCAAGACGGTTCCGCAGGGCTTGGGCGGCCTGTTTTGGGCAGCCACCCGCCCGACGGAGGCGTGGCGTCTGCTGGTACCCGACCCTAACCAGCCGAAGATTCCGGATCGCAGTAGCGACGACCCGAAGGAGCCGCCTGGCGCTTATCGCAGCCGCATCGGCGAGCCGGGCAAAATCTTCTAAAAAAAACCCCGCCACGAGGGCGGGGTTCGCAGAGCGCGAAAGTCGTCTCTGGCTCAGAGCAAAGGCACGAGCAGCAGAGCGACGATATTGATGATTTTGATGAGCGGGTTGATCGCCGGGCCCGCGGTGTCCTTGTACGGATCACCGACGGTGTCGCCCGTGACGGCAGCCTTGTGGGCTTCAGAGCCCTTGCCGCCGAAGTGACCTTCCTCGATGTACTTCTTCGCGTTGTCCCAGGCACCGCCGCCGGTGCACATGGAGATAGCGACGAAGAGGCCCGTGACGATCGTGCCGATCAACAGGCCACCGAGTGCGCGGATGCCGGCGCCCGGGCCCATCAGCGCGTTCATGCCGAAAGCAATGACCACCGGCACCAGGATCGGCAGCAACGACGGAACGACCATTTCTTTGATCGCAGATTTGGTCAGCAGATCGACGGCCTTGGAGTAGTCGGGCTTCGCCGTTCCTTCCATGATGCCCTTGATCTCGCGGAACTGACGACGCACTTCGGTCACGACCGAGCCTGCTGCGCGACCCACCGCCT
>Ga0315902_10000467_pt1 | contig 67889 bp, 59 predicted proteins | sample LakEriMetagenome_9_FD_203523 | JGI IMG/M metagenome (GOLD analysis project Ga0315902, IMG submission 203523) | Freshwater fungal communities from buoy surface, Lake Erie, Ohio, United States - Buoy 12 MA117 | ecosystem: Environmental > Aquatic > Freshwater > Lake > Lake biofilm | place: USA... | reverse complement strand
TCGTGGTGCCCAGCGTGTGGACGGTGACCGGCCCCTGCGAGCCGCTGGTGTTGGAATGGTTCGTGGCGTCGAGTTTCAGGTCGACCACGGCCTGCCGCAGGCTGGGCACGAAGTCGAGCAGCACCAGCCCGGTCGTGCGGCCGCTGCCGCGGACCCGCGTGCCGAGCACCGTGTCGTTGATCGCCGACGTCTCGTCCACCGCCCGATTGACGGCGCTCCCCAACAGGCTCTCGTCCACGTCGAGGAACAGGTTCGGGCGATTGACCGCGGACCGCACGCGGGCCACCGTCGCCGGCGCCTGCCCCGACTCCTCCAGCCGGGCCAGCAGCGGCCCGACCGGATCGAGTGCCTCTGTCGTGCCGGTGGCGGCCCCGGTCGCCACGGCGGCCGCGAGTTTTTCCAGCCGCTGGGCATAGATGGCCTGCGCGTTCGGATCCTTGGCGGCATCGGCGGCTTCCGCATAGGCGGTGACGGCGCGACGGACGGCGGCGAACTGCGGCATCTCCAGGCCGTTCTCCTCGGCGTCGAGCCGTTTCTGGAGGCGGCGGAGCACGGCGGGATCGGCGGCGGCCCCGGATGCGGCCTGGGCGATCAGGGCCGGCCAGTCGAGGTAGGCCCTCCAGTCGGCGCCACTCGGGCTGCGGGCCAGCAGCCGGTCGAGCGGTCCCAACGCCTCGCGCAGCCGCGACGCGGCTGCAGCCAGCCGGCCTTCGGCGATCGGACGGAACGCCTCACCACCCCCGAGCGGCTGGGATTCCATGTCGCGGAGATCGATCGCCCGGGATGGACCCGCGAGCAGAACGACGGCGAGGGCCGCACCGCAGAGCGTGAAAACGGTTCCGAAACGGAATGAAGCCATGCTGGTGCGCCTGTCCTGGGGATTGCTGGGGGCTGGGATATGGGAACCTGGGCCAGAAACGAGCCGAGAGTGTAGCCCGCCGGTCGGATCCGCCTCCATGCCACTCGCCCACCGCCCAAATACCCCCCATTTGCCGAGGAATTCTGGTGCTCAGCGGCTGTTTTTCTCACCCGAGCCCTAACCGGAGCCAGCCGTTCGACTTGCGGCAGATCCCCCAGGCCGCAAGTCGAGCAAAGTCGACGCCGCCGGCAACGTCGACGCAGCCCGCGCCCCTTGCCGGCCGTTCGCGCAGGGCATTCAATCGCCGCATGCCGGTTGGCCAGACGGCTGCCGGCGGCCGTCACTTGGAGGACAGACACGCATGGTCGCGACCCACCACACCCTTCTCGTCACCACCGCCCTGCTGGCCGTGAGTTCCCCCATCGGCCTCGAGGCCGCGACGCCCGTGCCCCTCGCCCCCTCCCGGGCCGCCGCCGTGCAGCGGATCGACGACTACGCCGCCGCGAGCGACGCCGCCCGCCAGGATGGGGCGATGCTGCTGGTGTCCGTCGAACCACAGGCAGGCGCTGCCCACGACCCTGCCGGCAGCCACCTCGAGCGTGCCGACGTGCAGCAGCGGTTCGCCGCGAGCGGCACGCCATGGGTCTTCTGCCGGCTGGGACTCCACGATGGCGGCGCGGCGCTCGTCGCCGATCCCGGCCTCGGCGCGATGCGGCGCGGTGCCGGCATCTTCGTCGTGGATCATGCCCACCCGGAGTATGCCGGCCGTGTCGTCTCCATCCTGCCCCGCACGCCGGGCAAGTACTACCGCTTCGATCCCGCGCACATCGACCAACTCGCCGGCCTGCCCACCGCCTCGCTCACCCAACGGTCGCTGATCCTCGCCGTGCGGATTCACCCGGAGGGCCCACGCAGCACGGAGGGTACCTGCGATCCCGTGCTCTGCAGCGAAGCCGCCGCCCACTCGGACCACCAGGCCCGCCTCCGCCGCCAGGGTCACCACGGCTGGGACGCACGATCGCGGCGCATCGCCGGCGGCATGGGGGCGGGCTCCGCTTCCGAGGTCTGTGCGGAGAGCTGGCCCGATCAGGACCTGCTCGACTCGTGCGTCGACTGCGTGGCCAGTTGGCGGCAATCGTCCGGCCACTGGAACGCCGTGCGGAGCCCGCAGGCCGCCTACGGCTATGACATCCGCCGCGGCTCCAACGGCATCTGGTACGCCACCGGTATCTTCCGCCGCTGATGCGGCCCGGCCGGGCCGCTAGCCGGGCCACTCGCATACTTCTCCCAACAAGCCCCCAGCGGAAGATGGGGGACTCCGGGTGGCATACCTTCCCAGCTGCCGTTCAATACGGCTTCGAACCGGAGCATTGCCTGGAGTCGTGCGGCATGGACGGCGGGGTGGTATTCGTGCCCGGTGTCCCCGGGTTTCCACCCGGGGCTTTTTGTCAGCGCGTGGCACGCGGCCCGGCCGGGCCGCGCGCGACCGACGAATCACACGTCGCCGGCGGCCACGGCGGGGAGCACGAAGATCTTGCCGTCGCCCATGCGGCCCGTGCGGGCGGCGGCGACGATCCGCTCCACCACCTCGTCGACGCGGGCGTCGTCCACCCAGAGCTGAATCTCGACCTTGGGAAGGAAGGCGAGCGAATACTCGCTGTCGCCGTACTGGTCGAGGTAGCTCTTCTGCCGGCCGTAGCCCTTGACCTCACGGACCGTGCAGGCCTCCAGCGGCGCGAGCTTCAGCGCCTCGAGCACCCGCTCTGCGAGAAACGGCTTCACGACGGCGAGGATTTCCTTCATGGCATCACAGCCCCGCAGTCTGCCGTCCCACATCGTCCGCTGCGGCCATCAGGCTCGCCCGGAGGCGCGAACCTCTGCAGGTCCTGGCAACGCCAGCGTTGCCAGGACCGCGTTGACCGAGGGAGCCATGGATGGTCCCTCGGTCAACTGAAGTCAGCTAAAGAAATTGTCGCCGAACATGTTCATGGGGGGGCAGGTGGTGACGGTGATGTCCCCCTCGACCCGCGTCTGGCAGGCGAGCCGCATGGTCTGCTCGTTGCCGATATAGGCCAGCGACACGGCCAACCGCGCCGACTCCATGATCCCCTTGGGGCTGGTGTTCTCCATCCCCTTGGTGACCAGCACGCGGCAGGCGCCGCATTGGCCGAAGCCGTGGCAGTTCACCACCTTGTGGATGCCCGGATAGAGCTGGACACCGGCCCGGAGGGCCTCCTTCCGTAGGTTGGCCCCGTTGGGAACCTGAATTTCCTTCTTCTCGTTGGCGAACGTGATCGTGGGCATCGGATTCTCTCGACGGCGGGGGGCGGTTCATCCGATACTGTAGCCAGCGCGGGAGCACCCTTCCAGCCGACCGGACGGCGAGCCATGGCGGAACTGACGAAATACCAGCGGTCGATCGTCAAGAACTACTACGAGAACCTCGACACGGCCCTTCTGCAGCGGCTCGGGGAGCAGGTGACCGACCTGTACCTCGCCGAAGGCAAGAAGCGGGACAAGCTCTGGACGAGCGTGACCGGATCGCTCGCCAAGCTCGGCGTGCCTGCGGCGCGGATCGACCACGTGCGAAAATCCGACGACGCGCGGAAACTGGCCCAGCTTCTCCAGGAACTCCTGGCGAAGGATTGACCGCGCCGCGGCCGTGCCCCATGCTGTGACGCCCCGTCCCAGCAGGCACCGCGGCGATGAGCGCATCTTTCCCGACCCCGAACCCGGCCAGCGATCGCGCCGCCCTGCTCGAGGCGGTCCGTTGGCGGAAGTTCCCCGTCCTCGACGACGGGTTCGTGGCCCTCGTGGATTGCATGGGCGACGACGGCTCGGTCGTGCAGGCGGCGCGGGTCAGTTACGGCGAGGGCACGCGGAAGGTCAGCGACGACCGCCAGTTGATCCGCTACCTGATGCGGCATGCCCACACCACGCCCTTCGAGATGGCGGAGCTGAAGTTCGTCGTCCGCGTGCCGATGGACTGCTGGCGGCAGTGGATTCGCCACCGCACCGCGAGCGTGAACGAGTATTCCACCCGCTACTCGCTTGCCATCGACTCGATGCAGGCCACGGCCGACGACGAGTGGCGGACCCAGGCGGCCAGCAATCGCCAGGGCTCCGACGGCCTCGTGGCCGCCGCCGAGGGCCAGCGGCTCACGGAGGCGGAACGGGATCTGCAGGGCCTCGCCCGCAAGGTCTACGAGGAGCGGCTTGCGGCGGGCATCGCCCGCGAGCAGGCCCGCAAGGACCTGCCGCTCTCCACCTACACCGAAGCCTACTGGAAGATCGACCTCCACAACCTGCTCCACTTCCTCGCCCTGCGGATGGACTCCCACGCCCAGCTGGAGATCCGCCGTTATGCCGAGACCATCGGCCGCGAGATCGTGGCCCCGCTGTTTCCGCTCGTCTGGGAGGCGTTCCTCGACTACCGGGTCGAGGCCATGCGGCTCACGCGGCTCGACCGCGAGGTGATCGGACGGCTCGTGGCCGCCGCCGGCAGCCGCATGCCCGCCGCCCACGCCGACTTCCTCGCCGCCCAAGACCCGTCCTGGAAGAGCCTCGAGCGGAGCCGCGAGCGGGACGAATGCCTGCAGAAGCTGGTGACCCTCGGCCTCGTGCAGCCGCCGTCCCCCTGACCTCCCGAAGGAGTCTCATCATGCCGCTTACCGCCGCTGAAGAGGTCCTGAACCTCAACCGCAAGCTGCTCGCCACGATCGCCGCCGGCGACTGGCCCGCCTACCGCGAGCTCGTGGCTCCGGACATCACCTGCTTCGAGCCCGAGGCCAAGGGGCACCTGGTCGAGGGTCTGCCGTTCCACGAGTTCTACTTCAAGCTCGCCGGCGACGCCGCGAAGCCCGCCGCACCGGCGACGACGACGATCGCCACGCCCGTCGTGAAGATGCTGGCCGACGACGTCGCCCTCGTGGCCTACGTGCGACTGGTGCAGAAACTCGACGCCGCCGGCAGTCCCATCACCGTCGCCAGCGAGGAGACCCGGATCTGGAAGCGGTACGCCGGCGGCTGGAAGCACGTGCACTTCCATCGCAGCCTGCCGTCTTGAGCGCAAAACGGACCATCCTGGCTCCGTTTTGCTCGGCGAGCCGCCGCTCGCTCTCGAGGGCGTCGCTTCCGGCGACGCGGTCATCCGTGCATCAACCCGTTGCCACCATCAACGCTCGGACCATCCTGGCTCCGTTTTGCTCGGCGAGCCGCCGCTCGCTCTCGAGGGCGTCGCTTCCGGCGACGCGGTCATCCGTGCATCAACCCGTTGCCACCATCAACGCTCGGACCATCCTGGCTCCGTTTTGCTCGGCGAGCCGCCGCTCGCTCTCGAGGGCGTCGCTTCCGGCGACGCGGTCATGTCTTATGATCCCGCTTTTTCCGTTCGCCTTCCGAGGAGATCGATCATGGCTCCGCTGTCGCTGATCCCGAAAGTCGCCCTGCTCACGCTCGCCGTCCTGGGTGTCGGCCTGGCGCTTTTCCCAGCCGCTGCCTCGGCCAAGGCCGGCGAGCAAGCCGCCGGCCCGCGCCGCCTGCGGCACGTCGTGCTCTTCAAGTTCAAGGATTCCTCGACGCCCGAGGACGTAGCGCGGATCGTCGCCGGCTTCCGCGGACTGCCGGCGAAGATCAAGGAGATCGCGGGCTTCGAGTGGGGAACCGACGTCTCGCCCGAGGGCAAGGCGCAGGGCTTCACCCATTGTTTCCTGCTGACCTTCGCCACGGCGGCCGATCGCGACGCCTACCTGCCGCACCCGGCCCACAAGGAGTTCGTGGCCCTCATCGGCCCGCACGTAGACAAGGTGTGCGTCGTGGACTACTGGACGCAGGACTGACGCGGGCAGTCGAGCACGATGCCAACGGTCCAACCCGCTTCGCATGGCACCCGGGAAGGCATGCCATCCGGTGTCCCCCGGCTCCCGCCGGGGGCTTTTTGTGTCGATCACGCGACAAGAAGCCCCGGGCTGGAGCCCGGGGACTCCGGGCATGAAAACCACCCCGCCCCCAATCCCGGAAAGGCGACCGGATCCACCTACGGAGCGTCGCGGCGGAGGATCTCGACTTCTTCACCCGGCTCATGCACACGGCCGTCGGCGGGAAGCGCGACGAGGCCCGCGGCGCCGGCGAGACCGAGCAGGTCGGAGGATCCGGTCCACGGCTGCGGCGCGGCGACGAGGCCCTCCGGCCCGTGCGCGAGGCGACAGGGCAGATAGACGGGCCGGTCGGCAGCAGCCTTCGCCGCCGCGCCGAGCAGGGCCCGCTCTCGCGGCAGGTGCCAGCGGTCACGGCCCGCGGCAGCGAGGATCATGATCGCCGGCCGCACGAAGAGTTCGAAGCACACGAGGCTGCTCGCCGGATTGCCGGGCAGGCCGAAGACGAGCGTGGGGGGCGCACCGTCTGGCCGCGGGCGCACGCCAAACCACACCGGCTTGCCGGGCTTGAGCCGCACCTTGTGAAACACCTGCTCGACCCCGCAACGGGCGAAGATTATGGGCACGAGATCAAGGTCACCGGCCGACACGCCGCCCGAGAGCACGAGCACGTCGGCGGCGAGGCCCTGCGCCACCAGCGCCCGGATCGCCTCCGGCTTGTCGCCCGCCAGCCCGAGCGGAATCGGCTCGGCGCCCAGCAGCGACACGGCGGCGGCGAGCATCGGGCCATTGGAGTTGCGCGTCTGGCCGAACGCGGGCACGGCGTCGCAGGCGACGAGCTCGCTGCCCGTCGAGGCGATCGCCACGCGCACCCGTGGCTCGGCGACGACGTGCGTGGCCCCGGCCTCCGCGGCGAGGCCGACCTCGGCGGCCCCGAGCACCGTTCCGGCGGCGAGCACCTCGCGACCACGGGCAAACGCCGCCGCCTGCCGCGCCACGTGCTGCCCCGGCCGAAACTTCGGCTCCGCGAGCCGCACCCGGCCGCCGGCATGCACGCCGGCCGTGCCGTCCACGGCCCGCTCCACCGGCACGACGGCGTCGGCACCGGCGGGGATCGGCGCCCCGGTCATGATCCGGGCGCAGGTGCCCGACCGGATCTCGAGCCCCGTCACGTCGCCGGCGGCCAGATCCACGGCGACGTCGAGCTCCACGATCTCGCCCGGAAGCGCGAAGTCGGCCGAACGCACCGCGAAGCCGTCCATCATGGCGCGATCCCACGGCGGCGAGTCGCAGTCGGCGACGACGCCGGCGGCGAGGCGACGGCCGACGGCATCCATGAGCCGCTGCCGCCGCGGTGGCAGCGGCTGCGCCGTGCGTTCCACCAGCGCGATCGCTTCGGCGAGGTCGATCATCCGGCAACGGGGGCGACGGCGAGGAACGCCCGCAACAGGTCGTAACCCGCGGGCGTGAGGAAACTCTCGGGGTGGAACTGCACGCCGTAGACGGGCAGCGCCTTGTGGCGGATGGCCATGATCTCACGCGAGCCGTCGGGGGCGGTGGACCAGGCATCGACCTCGAAGTCGCGCGGCAGTGTCGGCGGGTCGATCACGAGGCTGTGGTACCGCGTCGCCTCGATCGGGCTCTCCAGGCCGGCGAACAGCCCCTTCCCGGCGTGCTCGATGCGGTCCACCTTGCCGTGCATCAGCTGCTTCGCCCGCACGATCGTGCCGCCGAACACCTGGCCGATCGACTGGTGACCGAGGCACACGCCCAGCATCGGCATCCGGCCCGCGAACCGCCGGACGACGTCGCAGGAGATGCCGGCCTCGTCGGGCGTGCAGGGCCCCGGCGAGATCACGAGGTGCGTTGGGGCCTTGGCGGCGATTTCGGCGCCGGTGATCCGGTCGTTGCGATGCACCTCGACGGACAGGTCGGGCGCGATCTCCCCGAACCGCTGCACGAGGTTCCAGGTGAAGGAGTCGTAGTTGTCGATGAGGAGGAGCATGCGTGTGTTCGAACGATGGCGGCCGGAATCAGCGCACGCTCGACGAGCGAGAGGCAGCCGCGTCTTCGCGCGGCTGCGCGTGCCATTCCGACCGACCGACCGTGGCTACTCCAGGAGCGTGCCCGGGTGCCCCTCGCGGTCCACCAGCGGCATGACGTTGGGCTTGTAGATCGTGTTGTATGCCGCGGCGAGCCGGTGGGCCTCGAGGGCCGCCTCGTCGGCCCAGTGCTCGATGAGCGTGAACCGGCGCGGCTCGGCCGAGGAATGGTAGACGTCGAACCGCAGGCAGCCGGGCTCGGTGCGGCTCGAACGCATGGCCGCGGCGAGATGCTCGCGGATCCGGGGAACGTCGGCCGCGTCCTTGGCGGTGAGGAGGATCGTGAGACAGATCATGGCGTGGCTCCGGGAAAATTGGGGACGGGAGCGAATGTTCGCGGTGTGAGAGTTTTCATTATGGCGGCGTGGGGAGAAAAATCGCTCCCGTCCCCAATTTTGCCCGGCGGGCGAGAATCCGCAGGTAGGGCGGGAGGAACTCGGCCCGATGGGCGAACGATCCGGCCGCCGCCCCCGGCTGCCGGTGATCGGGCTCGCAAAAGTCCTCGATCGCGAAGCCGGCGGCGCAGATCCCGCCGAGCAGGGCGGAGAGCGAGTGGACGAACTCCTGCGTGCCCGCCTCCCGCAGCCGCGAGGGGGGCTCCGCAGGCAGCGGTGCGGTGCGGCTGAGCGGATGGATGAGCTCGTAGCGGCCGGCGGCCCCCGGCAGGAGGCCGGCCTGCAGGCTCGCCGGCGACTTGTGCTGGCTGACATACAGCCCGCCGGGCTTCGTCACCCGGGCCACCTCGCGAAACACGCGGCCCACATCGGGCAGATAGCAGGTGCTCACCGGGTGGATGACGAGGTCGAAACGTCCCACGCCGAGCATCGAAAGATCATCCATCGAGCCCTGGAGAATCTCGAGGTCGATCTTCCGTTCACGGGCGACCTGCCGGTCGAGCGCGAGCATCGCCGGCGAGAGATCGACCACCGTCACTCGTGCGCCGGCGGCCGCATAGAGCGGCCCGTGCTTGCCGCCACCCGCCGCGAGGCAGAGCACCTCGAGGCCGTCGAGCCGCTCGGGGAGCCACGGCCGTCCGGCGGCACCGCCGCCGAGCCAGCCGCGGGGATCGGCGAACGCCTGGTCGGCCGCGGGCTGGGCGAGGGCCGCCCGGTGAGCGGCGAGCCGATCCCACGCCCGCGCGTTGTGCTCGCGGGCCGCGGCCCGCAGTCCGGCAGCTTCGTCAGCCGGCATGGACCCGCCTCCGCCGCCGCCCCGCGGCCGCCGTGCCGCCGACGAGCCCCGCTACCGCGAGCAGCGTTACCGTCGCCGGCTCCGGCACGGCCGAGACCGTGAGGTTGTCCATCGCGAAGTAGGCGGGCGTGTTGAGGCCGAACGTCGGATGCCGATCCGAGCCGTCGAACGAGAACTCGATCCGGTCAACGGTGCCGAGGGAAGCGAGGTCGAACCACGCCCAAGTGGCAAGGATGCCCGGTGGCGACGCGCCCCGCAGGTCGGCGAGATAGAAGGTCGCCGTGCCGGTCGTGGCTCCGGCGAGTTTCCCGGTGGCGATGGTCGCGAACCAGCCCGTGCCGGACGCGAGCGGCTCGGTGAAGCCATACTGGTCGCCGTCGCGCATCGTGAGGGCTGCGTAGGTGGTGTTGGCGATGCGGAACCCGGCGACGACGGTCGGCACAGGCAGCGTCACGGTGGCTTCGTCGTAGGCGACCGCGTAGGTGCTCGACTGGTAGCCCCCGCCCGGATAGGAGGCGTACTGATTGGTGAAGGCCGGGTTGGTAGTGTTGACCACATTCGAGTAGGCGAACCCGTTCCAATATTCGTAGTTGAAGTCGCCGTAGGAATCGATGCCGAAGGTGTTGGCAAACGACACGCTCCCGGACGACCAGGGCGTGCTCACCGACTGGCCCGGCGTGAGCGTGCCCGGATTGCCGTTGAAGTATCCCGATCCGGGAACCGCAAGATCCTGAAAATTGACAACCACCTCACCCCGGGCCGAACCGGCCGCGATACAGGACGCGAGGACCAAGAAGCGGACCGCAAAACGCATGACCAAGTCTCCAGCACACGAAGGAACAGCTGCTACCCACGGCGGGAACGATCCCGCCGCGACGACATGACCGACGGCCTGCGCGTCACTGCCGCGCAGGCGGAGATCAATTGCGGGTAGCGGCACCTCCGGGCCTACGAAGTGTCGATGCGGCCATCAGAACGCCCCCCCGGCGATGGCTTCGCCCCCCGCGCGGGTGCAGCAGGCCGCCAGCACGCGTGGATCGATCGCATCTCCCAACAGTCGCACGGCCCCGTCGCCGAACAGCGCGTGGGCGCCACCGGGGTGACGGCTGCGCAGCTCGTCCTCCCAGGTCGGCCAGTTCACGGCGTAGGCCTGGTCGAAAAGGTTGCGGCCGTTGATCCACTGCCCGTCGGGCCAGCCGCCCGCGGCGCACTCGCCGACGAACGCCGTCTTCGAGAGCCCGTCGGCGATCTCGCGCTCCGCGAAGCCGCGGTCGTGCACGAGGGCGCCCTTCTCGGGGTTGTTCGGCGAGAGGATCCGTTCGCCCGTGATGCCGCCGTAATCGCAGCCCCCCAGGCCCCCGACGACGGTCGGCCGGCCGGATGAAGGGCAGCGATAGACGGCCAGGGGCGTCGCCGCCGCGGACGCGTTGGCCGGGTTGTCGAACGGCTTCTTGAAATCGATCCGCTCGGCCAGCGGCTGCTCCTCGAGCCAGGGGAGGATCGCCGCGCTCCAGGCCAGGCAGCGGGCCGTGCCCGACTTGCCTGCCGCCCGCCACTCCAGGCAGCCGATTGGAAACCGCCGCCGCACGAGCGAGTGTCCGTGAAGCGCGCAGCCGACGTTTCGCAGGTTGTTGAGGCAAGCCGTCCGCCGGCCGGCCTCGCGGACCGACTGCACCGCCGGCAGCAGCAGGGCCACGAGCGCCGCCAACACGGCCACCACGACGAGAAGCTCGACGAGCGTCATGCCGCGGCGGCGTAAGGAAATGCGACTGTTCATGGCCGTGGCCACACCGCGAGCGCACCGCTTCCCGCGAGGCAGGCGCATGCGGGCGCACACGCACACCTTCGAGCGAAGCGGGAGCTTGCAGCAGCGGATCCTGAAGCCAGACGACCAGCCGCTTGCGCGGCCGTGCCCGCCATCCCGCCCTCGCGGTCCGGCAGACTCCTGACGTCTGGTAGGTCTTCTGACTTCCAGGCTCGGCCGACTGCATGCCTTCTCGCGGCAGGCCCCGGGGGACGCACCGCAATGGCTCGAAACAGTCGGCCTCACACGCCTGGTCACAGCGGCGGGGCCGTCCCGGATTTGCACCGGAGTTCCCTGTTTGCCGGGCGGAAACAGCTGTTTCCATCCGGCCACCAGAGTCAAAGGCAAAGTCTACCGGTCGCGGCGGGGCTGTCAATCACGCGGGTCTCGGCCAGGGCACCCTCAAGGTTTGACTTTTCGCGTACTGCTCGTGGCAAACCTTGCGGGTTGCGCATGACTGTGGCGCGAAGGTCTGACGGTCGTGCGCGGCTGCGCCGCACGGTCCACCAAGGCGGCATCGACGGCAGTCTCGACGCAATGCGCAGCCGCAAATCCCCGCTCGAAAAATACTTGGGACTCGCTCAAGCCGCTTTCACCGGGGCGCCGATAGCCCCCATGTCCCCCGGGGCATCACTGTGCCCGTCGGGCAACCAGGGGGCGGCAGCAACCTGCGATCCCTCGAGTCACGGAATGGCTCGACAGGCCTGCCGCGGAGAGTTCGTGGATCACAACCTCGGGGTGACAGCGTCGCAAGCGGGACGACCACACCGGTGATCCACAAGCAAAGGAGATGTGGCTCGATGAAGCGTATGATGTTTCTCGGTGCACTGATTCTCGGTGTCACCGTTTGTACCCAGTCCTTCGGTTTCGAGCTCCTTGACCGGATGCTCGGCGGCAAGGGCTGCACCTCGTGCTGTGAGCCCGGCTGCGGTGCCGGCAACGGATGCGTGGAGCCCGGCTGCGGTGCCGGCAATGGCTGTGCGGAGCCCGCCTGCGGAGCCGGCAACGGCTGTGCAGAGCCGGCCTGCGACGCCGGTGCTGGCTGCTGCGAGCCGAGCTGCGGTGCGGGTTCGTGCTGCGGCGCGCGGAAGTTCAAGAAGCATGACCTTTTCGGCGGGCTGAAGGGCCTGTTCGAGAAGTGCAAGCGGAAGCACCGTGGTTGCTGCGACAGCTGCTGCGAGCCCGCTTGCGGTGCTGGCAACGGCTGTGCGGAGCCGGCCTGCGGTGCTGGTAACGGCTGTGCGGAGCCCGCCTGCGGAGCCGGCAACGGCTGTGCGGAGCCGGCCTGCGACGCCAATGCTGGCTGCTGCGAGCCGAGCTGCGGTGCGGCTGCCGGTTGCTGCGGCACCCGGAAATGTGCGACCCCGATCCGTGACCTCCTCCGCGCCATCCATGCCGCGAAGAAGGCCTGCCACGCTCGGAAGAGCTGCTGCGGTGAGCCCGACTGCTCGGCCGGCAACGGCTGCTGCGAGCCGGCCTGCGGTGCTGGCAACGGCTGCGTGGAGTCGGCGGCTGCCCCGACCCCCGATGCCTCCGCGTCGACGACGCAGAGCAAGGTGGTCGCGGTGAGCCGGACGGTCGCCGCCAAGTGATTCGAGGGTAGATAGGTCGAACGGAGATCTGTTGCCCGACTTCGGCCAGTGAGCTCCGCCCGGGGGGAAACCCCCGGGCGGAGTTTTTCTATCTATACGGCTGCACGGCCATCCATGGCCCGTGCAGCCTTGGCAGTTCGGAGGCACAGCCAAAGTGTGCCTCGAACTGCGATGGCTCGCCCTCCAGGCGAGCCGCGCGTCAGCCGAAGCAGGCCCGAAGGGATGCGCCGGCGCGATAGACAGCCCATCCATGGCCCGTGCAGCCTTGGCAGTTCGGAGGCACAGCCAAAGTGTGCCTCGAACTGCGATGGCTCGCCCTCCCGTTCTCCAGTCTTGCTCTCGGCTTGAGACCCGCGAACGGCACAAAAAGCCCCCGGCGGAAGCCGGGGGACTCCGGGTTGCATTCCTTCCCGCGTGCCATGCGTTATGGGTTTGAACCGGGCAATCACGAGCCGTCGTGCGACATGGACGGCGGGGTGGTTGTCGTACCCGGAGTCCCCGGGCTCCCGCCCGGGGCTTCTCGGGCCACCTTCCATCACCAAAACCCTGTCTGCAGCGCGTGCATTGACTGGCGAGGGGCTGCCCATGCCCCAGGAGCCGGCGTGGCTGACCAGCGCAGCCATGGATGGCGAAGCGCAGGCAGCCTCGAGAGAGCGGAGCCCAGGATGGGCGCAGCGAACGTCCGGCGCTGGGGCGTGGGCAGCCCCGAAGCGGCGTTGCCAACCGGCGTGACCCAACGGCGCATCGCCCGACCCTACAACAGCTGCGTCGCAGGCCCCTGGCGGGCGACGCGGCCGGCGGCGAGTTCCACCACCCAGGTCGCCGCCCGTTTCGCAAAGCCGTGGTCGTGCGTCACCACCACCATCGTCTGCCCGCCCCGCGCCAGGTCCACGATCACGTCGAGCACCTCGGCCGTCATCGTCGGATCCAACGCGCTGGTCGGCTCGTCGAAGAGCATCACCCGCGGCCGCATCGCCAAGGCCCGGGCGATCGCCACCCGCTGCTGCTGCCCCCCCGAGAGCGTCGCCGGCCGGGCCGCTGCGAACGCCCTCAGGCCGACGCGGTCGAGGAGTGCCACCGCGCGGTCCCGCGCCGCCTCCGGCGGTTCCCGCAGAACCACGCGTGGCCCGAGCGTCACGTTGTCGAGCACCGACAGGTGCGGAAAGAGGTTGAACTGCTGGAACACCATGCCCACGTCGTGCCGCAGCCGGTCGAGCCGCGGCACGGGATGCGGCCCCGGGGCGAGGTCGTGGCCGGCGATCGAGAGCCGGCCCGCGTCGAAGGTCTCCAGGCCGTTCAAGCAGCGGAGGAGCGTGGTCTTGCCGCTCCCCGAAGGGCCCACGAGCGCCGTCACCGTCCCCTCGGCCCCGGCGAGCGACACGGCCTCGAGCACGCGCACGCCGCTCCGCGACTTCGACAAGGATTCGACGGTGATCATCGACGGTTGCCCCGCGGCTCAATGACCGGCGGCTCCGGGCCGCTCGAGCCGGGCCTCGAACCAGCGCGAAAGCAGCGCCAGCGGCCAGCTCATGCACAGATACAGCACCGCCGTCACCACCGCCAGTTCCACGATCCGGCCCGTGGAAAGCGCCAGCACGCTGTAGCGCTTCGTCAATTCGATCACGGTGATCGCCGAGCAGACGCTCGTGTCCTTGAAGAGCGCGATGAAGTCGCTCGTCACCGGCGGCATCACGATCCGCACCGCCTGCGGAACGAGCACGTGTCGCAACGCCTGCCACTTCGAGAGCCCCAGCGCCAACGCCGCCTCGAGCTGCCCCGTGGGCACCGCCTTGAGGCCGGCCCGGTAGATCTCCGACTCGTAGGCGGAATAGTTGAGCGCGAGGCCGATGATCGCGGCCACGACTGCGGGCAGGGCGAGGCCGATTTTGGGGAGCAGGAAGAAGATGGCGTAGAGCTGAAGCATCAGCGGCGTGCCGCGGAGCACCTCGACGAAGCCGGCCAGCAGCGGCTTGAGCCAGGCCGGCCCATGGAGTCGGCCGATCGCCACCGCCAGGCCGATCGCGATCGCCAGCGGAAAGGAGAGGCACGACAGCAGCATCGTCATCCCGGCCGCCGAGGCCAGCAGGGGCAGCGTCTGCCGGACGAGCGCGACGAAGGACCGCCGGCCGGCCACCGGGATCTCGGCCGCGTCGCGAATCATGAGCACCTGCTGGCGACCAGCGAGATCCCAGCGATCGTAGATCGACTTCAGGCGGCCGTCGGCGATCACCTTGCCGATCGCCGCGTCGATGGCGGCGGCGAGCTGCGGCGTGCGGCGCGAGGTGAGCACGGTATACAGGCCGCCCGCGAAGGGCCGGTCCACCGCCCGCAGGCCGGCGAAGCGGTCGGCGTAGAAGGCGACGATGCAGTCGTCGAGCACGGCCGCGTCGAGCACGCCGCTGGTCACCTGCTCCAGCGAGTCGAGGGTGCCGTCGTAGCCGATCACCTCGAGCTGCGCCGCGCCGCGGGCGGCGCGGGCCCGCATCTCCGTCTCGGCGGCCGAGCCCGTCAGCACGCCCACCCGCCACAAGCCCCGCGGCCCGGGCTCGGCGAGGTCGGCGAGCGAGGCGGGGGGCGCGCCCCGGCGGCCGACCATCTGCAGGGCGTAGCCGAAGTACGGCCGGGAGCAGCCGTAGTCGCGCCGCCGCTCGGGCGTGAACTCGATGCCGTTGATGACGCAGTCGGCCGTCTGGTCGAGGAGCAGCGGCAGGCGGTCCCACTGCCCCTGCTGAAAGCGGGCCTTCACGCCCAGTTCAGCGGCGATCAGCTCCGCGAAGTCGACCTCGAAGCCCGTGAGCCGCCGCGGGTCTGCCGGGTCCGGAAAGACATGCGGTCCGCCTCCTTCCTGATCGGCCGCCCACACGAGCTCCCCGCGGCGGCGGACCTCGTCGAGTTCAGCGGCCGCAGCCGCCGACGACAGCGCGATCACCGCCAGCCAGCGGCCCGCTCCCCTCATGCCGAACCTCCGCGGAGCCGGCCCAGGGCGGCCGGCTCATCGAGCGCGGTGGCAAGCGCGTCGGCCTCCTTGCCGAGGCGATCGCCCTCGTCGAGAAAGGCGGTCGTCCGCGCCGCGGCAGCGGCGAAGTCGTCGAGCAGCGGGTCGACGAGCTGCGCGGCCGGGAGCCGGCCGACGAGGGCCGTGATGTCGCGATCGAGGCCCGACCGCACCACGGCGAACACGATCCACCGCAGCACGATCCCCCACAGGATCAGCCAGACGAGCGCCTCCTGAAGGAAGCCACCGCCGTCCATCGGGCGACCGTGCCAGAGATGATCGTGGAAGAACTTCCAACCGGCCCGCCCGATCACGGCCGCCAGCAGCCCGCCGAACAGCGCCTCGAAGATCCAGTGCAACAGCGGGCCGCCGGCGCGGCCGCGCCGGGCGGTGACGAGCTCGTCGATGCCGGCCGCCAGCCAGTGCCCGGTTCGCTCGAGCAGGGCGCCGGCCGTGGCCGGAACCCGCGCCGCGTCGAGCCGCGCCCGCCCGACCAGCGGCTCGGTGAGCCGAGCCCGCGCGGCGAGACCGGCGAGGATGCTCCGCGACTGCTCGACCTCGGCCTCCGAGAGTCCCAATTCCGCCACAGCCTGCCAGCCGCCGGACCCGGCAGCCGTCGCGGGGGACTGTCCGGCGAGCAGCCGGCCGATCAGCCCGCCGCCGGGACGTACGCGGCTCCAGAGCGCCGCCAGCGCCGCGAGCACATGCAGGAACGTCGCGAACGGGCCGCCATGCCAGCGATCGACGACCTCGTCGGTGACGAGCCGCTGCCAGGCGCCGCGGCTCGCGCGGAGCTTCGCCCCGACCGCCCGGGCGAGGATCGCCTCCAGGCGGGCCCGCTCGGCAGCGACGCCCGCGGCGAGCGCGGCGACCGGCTCGCGCAGTCCGCCGAGCTGGCGGCGGGCCTGTCGTGCGAACCAACCGGCCAGGTCGAGGGCACCCGTGCGGCGCACCCGCCGTGCCGCGCGGCCCACCAGTTCCTCGTCGATCGCCATCGTGAGCTCGCGGCAGCCCGGCTCCGGCTCGAGCCCGGCGGCCGCGCGGCGGGCCGCCTCGACGCCGTCGAGCCGGAAGATCCGCGGCACGCTGAAGCCCTGCGCCTCCAGTTCTCGCCGCCAGTCGGCGCGGATGTCGGGATCCCGCCCGGCGTGCGTCTGCACGAAGAGCAGTGGCCGGCCCGGCGCGAAGGCCTGCACCTCGCGGGCGACGATCCACGAGCGATACTTCTGCGCCGTGGCCACGAGCAGCAGCACGTCGCAGGCCGGCAGCACGGCCTCGAGCAGCTCGCGGTTGCGGTTGGCGTCGCTCGGCCGCGCCGCCCCGCCGGAGTCGCGCGGCACGGTCGCCGCCGGCTGCGTGTCGGGATCGGGGCAGTCCACGAGCACGATGTTGGCCACCGCCGGCGCGTCGCTTCGCACCACGCGGGCTCCCATGGCATCGACGGGCAGCCAGGAGAGATCGACGTCGCGGGCCGCCACCACGACCGGAGCGACGGTCGTCGGCCGGGCGACGTCGCCGGCCTCGGTGACGTCGGCACCGGCCAGGGCGTTGACGAGCGTGCTCTTGCCCGTGCCCGTGCCGCCGACCACGCCGACGACGAGGATCCGCGAAAGCTCGCGCCGCGCCCGCTCGAGCCGCGGCTCCACCTGCTCCCATTCGGCTCGCACCCGCGCGGCCGGCGGCCACTCCGGGAGCCCGCCGCTCCACCGGGCCAGCCCCGTCACCAGCTGGTCGAAGCCGGAGTAATCCGGCTCGCCGGCGCCGGTCTCGATGGATTCATTCGTCATGCCCGCCGCTCCCCCCGCGCCGATTCCAGAAGCAACCGCCGGGCCCGGGCCACCTCCGGCCGCGCGGCCGCGGCCGCCAGCCGATCGATCTCCGCCAGACGATCGCCGAGCACGACGTCGCGCAGCGTCTCGGCCAGGATCCGCCCGCGCTCGGCAGACCAGCCGGCGAAAAGCGTCTCGATGACCGGCTTGAGGCCCGCGGCAGTGAGCCCCAGCGCCCCCTCGCCGGCGAGCGTGGCCGCGGTGCCCACGACGACGTCGCCGACATGATGCACGAGCGTCGTCAGGCCGCCGGCCGTCGCGGCCGCCGCGGGCACCACCGCCGCGCCGGCCAGGCCGAGGCCGACGGTGATCGCCGGGCGGGCGACCGCCCCGACGTTGAGACCGGTGAGGATCCAGCCTACGAGCTGCGGGTTCTCGCGGGCGAAGCGGTCGAGTTCGGCCCGCACGAACCCGCGGTAGTCCTCCGACACCAGCGGCAACGCCGCGTGCCGCCGCTCGAGGTCCGTGTACCAGGCGGCGCGGTCGGCCGATTCGAGCCGCGGACCGAGCACTCCGGCCAGCAGCGGATCCCGCCGACAGGCGTCTTCGAGCCGCTCCACGAAGTCGGCCAACGCCTGCTTGAGGGCGGCCAGCTCGACCAGGGAAAAATCCTCGCGCCGCTCGGCCTCACTGCGGGCCAGGCCGACCCGCCGTGCCGCCCACGTCACGCCCCGGCCGGCCACCCGGTAGACGCGGCTCACGGCGAGGTCGAATCCCGACCGGCGCGGCTCGAGCCACTTCCAGATCTCGTTCCACACGATCTCGCGAGGCGCGGTCGGCAGGTCCACGCGCACGCGGCCCTCCTGCACGAGCAGCTGCCTGGCCTGCCGCCACCGCCCCGCGGCCTGCTCGTAGGCGTCGAGCCAGGTGCCGAGCCCGGTGCGGGCGTCGAGCACCACGCCCATCGCGCCGGTCAGCGCCGCGAGCTTGATGCGATCGAAGTCGCAGCCCGCCAGCCGCTCGGCCGGGCCCAGGGAACCGCCATCGGGCGTCAGCTCGGGCAGCGGATGAAAGGCGATCCGCCCCGCCTCGGCGGCGGCAAAGTCGTGCGGCGCCGCATAGACGGCCATCGGTCGCACGCCGGTTTCCGCCGTGAACGTGACCAGCCAGCCGGCGATCCGCTCCCGCTGCTGCGGCCAGGCGACCATGTTGAAGACCACGAGCACGGCCTTGCCGGCCCCGGCGGCGGCGGTGAAGAAGTCGCGGACGACGGCGTCGTTGTACTTCTGCTGCGTGAGCACCGCCACGACGACGTCGGCGGCGTTGCGGACGAGCTCGGCCCGCTGCCAGTTGTCGCGCAGCGTGCCGTCGATGTCGGGCGTGTCGAGGAGCACGAGCCGCTCCGGCTGGCTGCCCGTCGGTTCCTCCCGCCACACGAGGCGGTCCTCGTCGGTGGCCGCCAGCGCGTCGTCTTCGTCCGCCCAGGCGACCGGCGTGAATCCGGGAAACAGCTCCGCCAGGTCGATCCGACCCGCAAGCCCGCGCGGCAGGCTGGCGACGGGATGTCGGGTCCGCGCCGCCTCCGGCAGCGAGCGGCTGATCTCAGCACCGACGAGCGTGTTGGCGATCAGGCTCTTGCCGGTGTTGGTGCCGCCGCAGACTGCGACGACGAGCAGCGGCGGCCGCGACACCTGCGGCCGCAGCTTGCCGAACAGCGCACCATGCCACGAGGCGGCCGCAGGATCCGGGGCCCCCAGTGCCGCGGCGGTCGGCGCGAGCGTCTCGACGAGACGGCAGAGCTCGGACACGCCGGCCGACCAGGCCATGAAACCGCCCGGTGCCGCGATGGCCGACCCGTCGTGCTCCACACCTGCGCTCCTGCCTTTTCCCAGCGGCCGATTGCCGGTCATCCACCGGCCTTCTACACTCTCGCACACGGCCATCGTGGGCCCGACCAGTGTGTCTTCCGCGGGAATCCCCCGCAAATCCTGCCCCCCATCCCGGCATCGCCATGCTCGCACGTCGTCCCGTGTTCCCCGGCGTGATCGAGATGAACACCCAGGCCGGTTGGCGGATCGGCTGCAACGTCTATCTGATCTACGACGACCGGTCCTGGGGCCTGATTGACATCGGCTACGAGGAGACGGTCGACGAGATCATCGAGATGATCCGGCAGATGGATTTTCCCCTGTCACAGTGCCAGGCGCTCGTCGCCACCCACGCCGACGTCGACCACATCCAGGGGCTGGCCAAGGCCAAGGGCATCCTCAAGGCGCCGGTCCTGGCCCACCCCAAGGCAGTGGAGTCTCTGGAGTCGGGTGACCGGGTCAAGACGTTCGCCGAGATCGCCGCGCAGAACGTCCACATGGAAATGCCGATCGTGAAGGTGGATCGCGTGATCGCCGACGGCGACACGATCGAGATCGGCTCCCGGTCGCTCGAGGTCTGGCACACGCCCGGCCACACCGACAGCCAGCTCGCCTTCCGCATGGGCGACCTCCTGCTCTCGGGCGACAACATCTACCGCGACGGCTCGGTCGGCGCGATCGACGCCCATCACGGCAGCGACATTCCCGCCTTCATCCGCTCGCTGGAGCGGATCGCCGCCAGCGACGTGAAGTGGCTGCTGCCCAGCCACGGCCCGATCTTCGCCAAGGACGACGCCCTGCTCGCCAAGACGATCGCTCGCCTGCGCGGCTACCTGACGCTCGCCGACTTCGGCACCTGCGCAACCCACTGGCCGCTCATCGAGGAGTGGGACCGTGAACTGGCCGAGGGCCGCCTGCCGGCGTGAAGCTGTACGGTTTTTTCCGTAAAGCCCGGTCGTGCGGCCTGCCGATACTCCTCGCGAAGACGGTTTTTCACGGGGGGACTCACCGATGCGATCGCGCCTCTTCGCCGCCACCTTGGCCGGCATCGTCATAACCGCGGGCAGCGTGGCCACCGCCCAGCCGCCCGCCTTCGCGGGCACCCAGGCCTACGGCCGCCAGTGGGGCCAGTCCTACAACGCCACCGATTGGAACCGCCTCTACCACTACCCCTACGTCTGGTATCCGCAAAACTTCTACTCGGACGGCTACATGCAGTCGGCCAACGACCTCTACCATCGCTATCCGCAGGAGATGCGGGTGCCGGTCTACAACCGGGCGTGGCAGAACTACTACCCGAAGTCGCGCCGCTACCATCACGGCCATCACTTTCACCTCGACGTGTTCTGAATTCACGCCTGCGGGGCCATCCATGGCCCCCGCAGGCTTGGCCCGGCGTGGTCGCAGCCAACGTGCGACCAGCCGGGCGATGGCTCGCCCTCCTGGCGAGCCTCGCGTAAGCCGAAGCAGGCCCGAAGGGATGCGCCGGCGCGAATCACAACGCCATCCATGGCCCCCGCAGGCTTGGCCCGGCGTGGTCGCAGCCAACGTGCGACCAGCCGGGCGATGGCTCGCCCTCCTGGCGAGCCTCGCGTAAGCCGAAGCAGGCCCGAAGGGATGCGCCGGCGCGGGAATACTCGGTGCCGCTCCAGAAAACGGGCCATGCCCCGACTTCATGGACATGCACGCCCTTCGTTTGGCTGGCTGCGCAAGGCAGGGAACCTCCACGCGATGCGGGGCCGAGGAGAACCATGAGCGGACTGGCATTCCGTCGGCCCGAACTGGTATTTCCCGGCCAGCAGTGCCGTTCCCCCCCACCGTTCAGCCATGCTCCGCATCTTCACCCATACCCCACCCGCCCCCGCCCCGGGAGTGGCACCGCGTTCCTCCTGCGCGGCGCCGCGGTTCTCCGTGATGCTGCCAACATTCGAGCCCGACGAGAAGCTGCTCGCAGCGCTGCGGTCGGTGCTCGCCCAGGCGTTGCCCCCGGCGGCGATGCAGATCACGGTGGTCGACGATGCCTCCACGCCCGGCCTGACCCGCAGCCTGGTGCGAACGGCCGATCCCGACGGGCGGGTGGAAGTGGTGGAGCACGAGCAGCGGCTCGGCCTCGCCGGGAACTGGAACCGTGCCATCGCCCTGGCCCGCGGCGAACTCGTGCACCTGCTGCATCAAGACGACTACGTCCGGCCCGGCTTCTACGCCGCCATCGACCGTGGATTTCGGGCGGCCCCCGGCGCCGGCATGGCCTTCTGCCGCAGTCGGATCGTCGATGGCGCGGGCCGGCCCATCAAGGCGTCGTCGCGGCTGCGCTGGCTCGCGGGCCTCATTCCCGACTGGCTGCCCGCGATCGCCGAGCGGCAGCGAATCCAGACGCCGGCAGCCGTTGTGCGCCGCTCGACGTACGAAACCCTCGGTGGCTTCCGGCCCGAACTCAGCCAGGCCGTCGACTGGGAAATGTGGGTGCGGATCGCCGCGGCATATCCGGTGTGGTACGAACCCCGCTGTCTGGCCGTCTACCGACGGCACCCCGGCAACGAGTCAACGCGGCTCTTTCAGAGCGGCGCCGTCTGGCCCGATGTCCTGCGGGCAATCGAGATCAACGCCGCATACCTTCCCGAGTCGTGCAGCGCCGCGATCAAGGCCAGCGCCCGCTGGCACGCGGCGTCGGCGCTCCGCACGGCGGAGCGGCTGCTGGCCCACGGCGCGATCGATCAGGCCGCCGCCGCCATCACGCATGTCCCAGACCTGATGCGGATGATCACATCCGACTCGCCGACAAGCATCGTCCAACGGCGGCTCGCCGCCCTGCAGGCACGTCTCTCCCGCGCCGGCCGCCGCGCCGCCTGACACATCCCCCGGCGAGCCCTGCTCATGCCCCACCCTGCGGCCTCGTCGTCTCCGCCGCCGGATGCGTCATCCCGGGCGATCGTGTTCGCCCACTTCGATCCACACGACACATTCGATCCGCACGTGGTCGAGGCCCTCCGCCGCTATCGGCTGCATGCCACCCGGCTCGTGGTCGTCTCGGCGACCGCCGCGCGGCTGCCCGCTCCGCTCCGCGGCCTCGTCGACACCTTCGTGCCGCGGGCCAACGTCGGCTATGACTTCGGCAGCTGGCAGGCCGGACTGGCCACGCTCTGCCCCGCCGACTTCGACGAGATCCTGTGCGTCAACGACAGCGTCTATGGCCCGCTCTTCGACCTCGGGCCCGCACTGTGCGATCCGCGCACGGCCGACGCGGACCTGTGGGGCATGGTGCTGTCCGAGCAATCGACGCGCCGCCGCGGCGGCCGCTGCCTGCATGTCCAATCCTGGTTCTTCGGCATGCGGCGTCGGCTGCTCGATTCACCCGTCTATGACGCATTCTGGCAGGGGATCGAGTCCGTGCCCGACAAGGAGGAGGTCGTGGACCGCTACGAGCTCGGCCTCTCCGTTGCCTGTCGTCAGGCCGGGCTGCGGATTGCGGGCATCTATGACGCCCGCACGAAGGGGCCGATGCGATTCGGAGACCTCCTGCCCCACCTGTCGCTTGCCGACCCGCGGCGGTCGTGGAGGGTGTGGAAGAAAGGCCGCCGGACGCCCCACAACCCCAGCGAATTGGCCTGGTTGCGCCTGCTCGAAGCCGGCGTCCCCTTCGTGAAGGTGGGACTGTTCCGGGTCAATCATTACGGGCTCGACCTCGGTCACGTGATCGCCACGCTCGCCCGCCGGCATCCTGCGGCCCTGCCACTGATCCGGGGGCATCTCGCCCGCTGCGGCTGAACCGCCGCCGACAACGACTGCCGGCCGGGGAAAACAGTCCCGGCTCGCCGACAACCAAGCCGCCTTGTATAACTGTCCCGGTTGTGACGGCTGGCCGGCCCCCCCCGGGGTGCCGGTTTTTTTGGGGCCGACTTTGTGACGAATTTCACGAAGTCCGTTCCTGCGGCCGATTTTCGCAATTGAGCCGCCCCCGACGCCCCCCGCCGACGCCATGGATGCCATCCTTCCCGTCCTGCTGTTCGTCGCCATCGCGGCCGCGGTATCGGTGGGCCTCGTGGTCGCCGCCCAGTTGATCGGTCCCCGGCGGAGCGGGGCGGTCAAGGAGATGCCCTACGAAAGCGGCATGGACCCGGTCCACGACACGCGGCGGCGGTTCGACGTTCGGTTTCACCTCGTGGCGATCACCTTCCTCGTCTTCGACGTCGAACTCTTGTTCCTCTATCCCTGGGCGGTGGCGAGCCGCTCGGCGGCCGGTGTCGATGCCGCCGTGGTGGGCGGGCTCGTGGCGTCCCGCGGCCTTGTGTTCGCGGGGGCGATGGCGTTCATCGCCCTGGTAATCGTGGGCTTCGCCTACGACTGGCGCAAGGGGGTGTTTCGATGGCGATGAACGACCTACAGCTGCCGGAGAACGTGTTCGTCAGCCGGCTCGACTCCCTGGCGAACTGGTGCCGAAAGAACAGCCTCTGGCCGATGCCTTTCGCCACCGCCTGCTGCGGCATCGAGCTGATGGCCACCGGTGCCAGCAAGCACGACCTGGCCCGCTTCGGCGCCGAGGTGTTCCGCTTCAGCCCGCGACAATGCGACCTGATGATCGTGGCGGGCCGCGTGGTGATGAAGATGCTGCCGGTGCTGCAGCGGATCTGGCAGCAGATGCACGAGCCCAAGTGGTGCATCTCGATGGGTGCCTGTGCGAGCACGGGAGGCGTGTTCGACACCTACGCCGTCGTGCAGGGCATCGATCGCTTCATTCCCGTCGACATGTACGTCCCCGGCTGTCCGCCGCGGCCGGAGCAGTTGATTCAGGCGATCATCGACCTGCAGGACAAGATCCAGCGCGAGGGCACGATCACCGGCCGCGAGTTCGACACGGCCGGCCGCCAGCTTCGCAAGCGGGCGCTCGTCGAGGCGGCCGACCCGCTGGCCATCGACGCCGCCCGCAATCCAGTCCTCCAGCGGCAGCTCGCCGCCGCCGCGACCGCGCCACAATCCTGAACCTTCAGCCGCGTTTCGCTCCATGCCCTTCGTTCCCCCTGCCGTCGACGACGTCCTCGCCGCCCTCACGGAGCGGTTTGGCGCCGTCGAGTCGTCCGTATATCGCGGCCAGACGCAGCTCGTCGTGGCGGATGGCGACGCCTTCGACGTGCTGCGGCATCTCGCCGACGCCGGCTTCGACCTGCTGGTGGACGTGACCTGCGTCGACTACCTCGAATATCGCGGCGCCCGCCGTCGCTACGGCCTGGTTTACCTGCTTGCGAGCACGGCCACCAACCAGCGGCTTACCCTGCGGGTGTTCCTCGACGACCCCGAGCCGGCGGTTCAGAGCGTCGTCCCGATCTGGCCCGGGGCCAACTGGCTGGAACGCGAGGTCTGGGACATGTTCGGCATCCGCTTCATCGGCCACCCGGACCTCCGCCGCCTGATGATGCCCGAGGAGTTCACCGCCCACCCGCTGCGCAAGGACTATCCGCTGCAGGGCCGCGGCGAACGCCACAACTTCCCCGTCATCACGCGGGACCACAGCTGACCCATGTCACTCGCGCCGCCGGAAATCGACGTCACACAGCGCGGCCCCGAAGCGGGCGCCCGGTCCGAGGACTACCTGTGGACGCTGAACTTCGGCCCGCAGCACCCGGCCACGCACACGACGCTCCGCCTGGTGCTCAAGCTCGAGGGCGAGCGGGTGGTCGATGCCATGCCCGAGATGGGCTACCTGCACTCGGGCTTCGAGAAGATCGGCGAGCACCTGACGTTCAACCAGTACGTCACCGTGACGGACCGGATGAACTACATCTCGCCGATGGCCAACAACGTCGCCTGGCACCACGCGGTCGAGGCGCTGCTGGGGCTGGAGCTGACCCCGCGGTGCAAGTACATCCGCACGATCATCGCCGAGCTCGCCCGGATCAGCGATCACCTGCTGTGCAACGGCGCCGTGGGCCTCGACACCGGCGCCTTCACCTTCTTTCTCTACGGCTTCTACCAGCGCGAGGTGATCTACGACATCTTCGAGACGCTCTGCGGCGCGCGGTTCACGAACTCCTACACCCGCGTCGGGGGCGTGTCGCAGGATTTCACGCCGCTGGTGATCGAGAAGATCCGCACCTTCCTCAAGACCTTCCCCAAGACCCTCGACGACATGGAGCGGCTCCTGACCCGCAACCGGATCTTCGTCGACCGCACCAAGGGCGTGGGTGTGCTCTCGAAGGAAGAGGCGATCGCCGGCGGCGCCACGGGCCCCGTGGCCCGGGCCAGCGGCGTGACCCGCGACCTCCGCAAGGACGAGCCCTATCTCGCCTACGAGGACTTCCAATTCCAGGTCTGCTGTGCGAGCGCCGGCGATTGCTACGCCCGGTATCTGGTCCGCATGCAGGAGATGCGCGAGAGCCTGAAGATCGTGCACCAGGCGTTGGAAAATCTGCCGGCGGGCGATGTCAACGTGGGCATCGACCAGCGGGTGGCACGGCCGACGAAGCAGCAGGTCTATTCGACGATCGAGGGCACGATCTCCCACTTCGAGCTCTCGATGGCCAACCGCGGCTTCGAGGTGCCGTGCGCGGAGTCGTACGCGGCGATCGAGGCGCCCAACGGCGAGCTCGGCTTCTACGTCGTGGGCGACGGCAGCGAGACGGCCTACCGGGCTCGTTGCCGGCCGCCGTCGGTGCTCCACTTCGCCCTCTTCCCGCAGCTCATCCGCGGCCACACGCTCTCCGACGTGGTCGCCGTGCTCGGCAGTCTCAACATCATCGCGGCGGAGCTCGACCGATGATGACGAACGCCACTTTCACGCCGGGGAGGACGGGGTTGGCCGTGCCGCCGAGCGGGCTATGGGAGCGAGCGCAGCCAGGATGGCGAAGCGAAGCGGACATGCAGAGAGCCGAGGCCTGGAGGGCCGAGGCGAACGTCCGGCGAGGGGGCATGGGCAACCCCGTCCGGCACCACCTGATGAAGCCATTGATCACATGATCGCCCCGCGAAAAATCCTCACCGACGAGATGGTGGCCAAGATCGAGGCGCTCGCGCCGCGGTACCCCAACCGCCGCGCCCTCACGCTGCCCGCCCTGCACATCGTCAACGCCGAGCTGCGGCACGTGCCGCTCGAGGCCGTCGTCGAGATCGCCGCCGTGCTCGGCCTGGCACCGGCGGAGGTCCAGGACACGCTCACCTTCTACCAGTTCTTTCACCAGGAAAAGCCGCACGGCAATGTGCGGGCGTTCGTCTGCCGCTCGGTGTCGTGCGCGCTCCGCGGGGGCGACCACCTGCTCGAGCACCTCTGCAAGCGGAACGGCATCGATCCCTATGGCACGACGCCCGATGGCGAACTGACGATCGAGCCGGCCGAGTGCCTGGGGGCGTGCGACTTCGCGCCGTGCATTCTCGCCAATGACGACCTCCTCAAGAACATGACTCCCGAGGCGGCCGAAGCCGAGCTCAAGAAGCCGCGGGCGAGGGCCACCTGACCATGCAGCCATTCAAGCCCGTCCTCCTCGAGGCGGTCGGCGTGCCCGACGGCCACACGATCGCCAGCTACAAGAGCCGCGGCGGCTACGCGCCCCTCGAGGCCACGCTGGCGGGCAGGCAGCCGGCCGACGTGATCGAGATGGTGAAGGCGTCGGGGCTGCGGGGTCGCGGCGGCGCCGGCTTCCCGACCGGCCTCAAGTGGACGTTCCTGCCGAAGGATCACCCCGGCCCGATCTACCTGTGCATCAACGCCGACGAGAGCGAGCCGGGCACGTTCAACAACCGGATTCTGATGGAGGACGACCCGCACCAGGTGATCGAGGGGATCATCCTCTCGTCGTTCGCCACGCGGGCCTCCACGGCGTACCTGTACTTGCGGTATGAGTACCCCAAGAGCTGGCACCGCCTGCAGGCGGCGATCGACGAGGCCTATGCGGCCGGCTATCTCGGCAAGAACATCCGCGGCACCGGCTTCTCCCTCGACATCTATCTCCACCGCGGCGCGGCGGCCTACATCTGCGGCGAGGAGACCGGGTTGATCGAGAGCCTCGAGGGCAAGCGGGCGTGGCCGCGGATCAAGCCGCCATTCCCGGCGATCGAGGGCCTGTTCCGCAAGCCGACCGTCGTCAACAACATCGAGACGATGGCCTGCGTGGCCCAGATCGCCCGTCGCGGCGTCGACTGGTTCAAGTCGATCGGCGTGCCGGCCGATCCGAACAATCCCCGTGATCCCGGCTCCTACGGCCCGAAGCTCTACTGCCTGTCCGGCCACGTGGAGAAGCCTGGCTGCTACGAGGCGCCGCTGGGAATCACGGCCCGCGAGCTGATCGAGCACCATGGCGGCGGCGTGTGGAAGGGCCGCCGGGCGAAGGCGGTGATCCCCGGCGGCATCTCGATGGGCCTGATGACCGAGAGCGAGCTCGACACGCCCCTCGACTTCGCCGGCCCAGGCAAGGTGGGCTGCCTCGGCCTCGGCACGGCGGCAGTCGTCGTCATCGACGATCAGACGAGCATCGTCGACTTCCTGCACAACTCGGCCCGGTTCTTCGCCCACGAGTCGTGCGGCCAGTGCACGCCCTGCCGCGAGGGCACGAGCTGGAGCCTGCGAATCCTGGAACGGATCAAGGCCGGCCAGGGGCGGCTCAAGGATCTCGACATCCTCCTCGAACTCGGGCAGACCATGGGCATGATGCCGGGGAGCACGATCTGCGGCCTGGCCGACGGCGCCGCCTGGCCGATGAAGAACGCGATCAAGAAGTTCCGCGGCGAGTTCGAGGACTACATCAAGCGGACCAATCCCGCGGGCTGGATGGTCACCGATCCGGTTCCCGCCCTGCAGATCGTCGGAGCGCACTGATGCCGGTCGTCATCGTCGACGGACAAGAGATCGAGATCGGGGCCGACGAGCGGCTCAACTGCATCGAGGCCGCGCGGCGGGCGGGCAAGGAGATTCCGCACTACTGCTGGCATCCCGGTCTGTCCGTCGTGGCCAGCTGCCGGATGTGCCTCATCGAGACCGGCCAGCGCGACGCGGCCACCGGCAAGATCACGATGGTGCCGAAGCTCGTGCCGGGATGCCAGACGCCCGTCAAGGACGGCACGGTGATCGTCACCGAGAGTGAGACCGTCAAGGCGAGCCGGGCCCGGGTCGAGGAGGCGTTGCTCATCGACCACCCGATCGACTGCCCGATCTGCGACAAGGCGGGCGAGTGCCTGCTGCAGGACTACCACTTCCAGCACGGCCAGCCGGAGCGGCGGGCCGACCTGCATCCCTTCACCAGCCGCAAGCGGGAAGTGGGGCCGACTGTCACGCTGTTCGTCGATCGCTGCATCATGTGCACGCGGTGCGTCCGGTTCACCCGCGAGGTGGCCGGAACGTCCGAGTTGATGGTCACGTCCCGCGGTGCGAAGGAGGAGATCGACGTCTTCCCAGGGCATCCGCTCGACAACAAGCTGGCGGGCAACGTCGTCGACCTGTGCCCCGTCGGGGCGCTCGGCGACAAGGACTTCCTCTACCAGCAGCGGGTCTGGTTCCTGAAGCGCGAGGCCAACGTCTGCGGCGGCTGCGCGGCGGGCTGCTCGATCCACACCGAGCACAACCAGGACACGGTTTACCGGCTCAAGCCGCGGGAGAACCCGCACGTCAACACCTGGTGGATGTGCGATGAAGGCCGCTACGGATGGCACCATCTTCACGACCCGGCCCGGGTGCTGGAGGCGGGCCGGCGGGCGGACCATGCCCGCGGGTCGAAGGCTGCGTTCGAGCCCGTGGAATGGGCGGAGGTCGTGACGCGGCTGCGGTCCGACCTCAAGCAGGCCGGCAGGCTGGCGGTGGCCGTCTCCCCCTTCCTCACGGTCGAGGAAGCGTGGATGCTGTGCGGCATCGCCCGCTCGATCGACCCCGAGGCCTACCTCGCGCCCGGCTTCGTGCCCGTCGCCGGCGACGACGAAACCTTCCCGGGCGGCTTCACGATCCGCGGCGAAAAGTGCCCGAATCGCCGCGGCGTCGAAGGGGTGCTCGCCCAGTTCAATGCCGGCGGCCGGTCATGGGGTGAACTCCTCGCCCACGTCGCCGCCGGGCAGGCCGACGCTGCCTGGGTCACCGGCGGCTATCCGACGCCCTGGCTCGACGACACGACCGCGGCGGCGTTCGCCGACCTCCGCGCCCTTGTCGTTCAGGATCTCTTTGACTCCCCGCTCACGGCCCACGCCACGTGGCGGCTTCCCGCGGCCGGCTTCGCCGAGCGGGCGGGCACCTGGGTCAACGTGGCGCATCGGGCACAGTGCTTCGAGGCCGCGATCCGTGCCCCGGCCGGCGTGTGGCCGGAAGGCCGCCTGTATTGGAACATGCTCGGCCGTCGTGGGCTCTATGACCCGACCGAGGTGCGGCGGCAGGTCGCCGGGTCGGCGGCCGAGTTCGCGGCCCTGGCCGGTGACGTCCCGGCCGTCGGTGTCGACCTTCGCATCCACCAGATCGCATCGTCATGAATCTGCTGCCCTCCCCGGAAACCATCGCGGCGCTCGTGAAGATCGGCCTGCTCGTCGGCGGGCTGATGACGGCGGCGGCGTACCTCGTGCTCGTCGAGCGTTGGATGGCGGCCTGGGTGCAGGACCGCAAGGGCCCCAACCGCGTCGGCATCCCGCTGACGAAGGTGCGGCTGTTCGGCCTCGGCCAGCCGCTGGCCGACGGCCTGAAGATCATCCTCAAGGAAGACTTCACGCCCCGCCACGTCGACAAGGTGCTCTACACGGCGGCACCCCTGGTGATCCTCGCAGCGTCGCTGGCGATCTTCGCCGCCATTCCCTTCGGCAGCGTCCTGCCGCCCCTGGGCATCCCCGGCCTGCCCGACCCGGTGCCGTTCCTCGTGGCTCCCGGCCTCGACGTGGGCGTGCTCTGGGTCTTTGCCCTGTCGAGCATCGCCGTCTACGGCGTCCTGCTCGGCGGCTGGGCGAGCAACAACAAGTACGGCTTTCTCGGCGGCCTCCGCTCCAGTGCCCAGCTCGTGGCCTACGAGATCCCGCTCGGCCTCGGCCTCCTCGGCGTGGTGCTCGCCGCGGGATCGCTGAAGCTCGACGCGATCATGAACGCCCAGGCGGACAGCGGCGTCTGGTACGCCTTCGCCCAGCCGCTCGGATTCGTCGTCTTCCTCGTCGCGAGCTTCGCAGAGGCGGCCCGTCTCCCCTTCGACCTGCCCGAGGCCGAGCAGGAACTGGTGGGGGGTTACCACACCGAGTATTCGGGGATCAAACTCCTGCTGTTCCTGGTCGCCGAGTTCCTCCACATGGTCACGGCGGCTTTCCTGATCGTGATCATGTTTCTCGGCGGCTGGCACCTGTGGGGCGTGACGGGGTCGGCACAGGAGATCACCTGGGTGCAGTGCCTGATCCGCTTCGGAGTCCTGTCCGCCAAGATCCTGGGCGTGATCCTGTTCTTCATGCTCGTCCGCTGGAGCTGGCCGCGGTTCCGCTTCGACCAGCTGATGAACCTCGCCTGGAAGGTGATGCTTCCGTTGGGACTGGCCAACCTCGTCACCGTGGCCGCGGTCGAGGAGTTCCGGCCGCAGTTCACGGCGGCGCTGGGGGCGACCGGGGCCCAGGTGGCGGCCGTCGCCATTCCCTGGGTCGTCTTCTTCCTGGGCTGGATCGCGGCGGGCATGCTCACGCCCTCGGGCACCGACAACACGCCGATCCGCACCCGCGGCCCGCTCGACATCGAGCACGAACTGGTGGAGGTGTGAGATGAAGCCGACCGACCCCTCGATCACGTGGCTGGAAGAGAAGCCGCTGGGCCTGGCGGAGCGGCTCTACCTGCCGCTGTTCGTCAGCGGCCTGACGACGACCGCCCGGCATCTCGTCAGCCCGAAAGTCACCGTCAGCTTCCCCGAGCAGCGGCCGAAGGTGGGCAACCCGCTCATCTACCGGGGCGTGCATCGGCTCAACCGCGACGACGAGGGCCGCGTGAAGTGCGTGGCCTGCTTCCTCTGCGCCACCGCCTGCCCGGCCCACTGCATCGACATCGTGGCCGCCGAGAGCCCCTGGCCCGACCGCGAGAAGTATCCGGAGAGCTTCCACATCGACGAGCTGCGGTGCATCTTCTGCGGGATGTGCGAGGAGGCCTGTCCCGTCGATGCCATCGAGCTCACGAGCCTCCTCGACCTCACCGGCAAGAGCCGCGAGGAGATGATCTTCGACAAGGAGAAGCTGCTTAGTGTCTACGACATGACGAAGGACGCCGAGCCGATGAAGTCGGCCGCCATGGGAGGCACGCTGTGATCGTCGCGGCCCTGCCCTCGTTCTCTCCCGGCCTGCTGCTGGCGGCTGCCGTCACCGCGGCGGCGGCGAGCCTGTGGCTGCTGCTGCCGCGCGGCGCCGAAAGCAGGCTCGCCCGCTGGCTCGGCCTGGTCCTGGGCGCGGTGGCGCTCGCCGGCCTCGTGGCCACCGGCCGGCGGCTCGGCGGGCTCGGCGAGGAGGCCGTGTTCCTCGTCGTGTCGCTCGTGGCCGTGATTTCGGGGGCGGCGACGGTCGTCTCGCGGTCCCCGGTCTACGCGGCGATCTGGTTCGCGCTCGCCCTGGCCGGCGTGGCCGGCGTGCTCCTCGTGCTCGGTGCCCAGTTCCTCGGCGTGGCGACGATCGTCGTCTATGCCGGCGCCATCCTCGTGATGTTCCTGTTCGTGCTCATGCTCGCGCAGCCCAGCGGCATGGCGCCGTACGACCGCGTCTCGAACGAGCCCCTCCTCTCGGCCGTGGCCGGGGCGGTACTGCTCGGCCTACTGTCGCTGTTCGTGGGCCGGCTGTCCGCCGAAACGCCCGCCTGCTGCCGGGTGCCGTCACGCGGTGCGGCGTTGACCACGACCCCTGGCCAGGCTGCCGCTCCCGTCCCTCCTGCCGACGCGACGGCGACCACGGCCGATCCGCTGGCGGACAACCATGTCGCGCGGCTGGGGGGCGAGCTCTTCGGCCGGCACCTGCTGGCCGTCGAAGTCGCCGGCGTGCTGTTGCTGGTGGCTCTCATCGGCTCGATCGCCATCGTGTCGCGGCACGGCGATCCGTCCGGCGAATTGACCGCGGCGGGGAGGTCCCGATGAACCCACTGGCGCTCCTGCAAAACGCCCTGATCGTCGGCGCCGCCCTGTTCGCCCTCGGACTGGTCGGCATCCTCGCCCGCCGCAACCTGATCGTGATGTTCCTGTCGGCGGAACTGATGCTCCAGGGCGTGTCGGTGAGCCTGGTCGCCTGGAGCCGCTTTCACGGCGACTGGGGGGGGCACGTGCTCGTGATCTTCGTGCTCACCGTCGCTGCCTGTGAGGCGGCCGTGGCCCTCGTGCTCGTGCTCCAGGCGTTCGCCCGCACCGGCCGGCTCGACGCCGCCGCCTGGCAAACGCTCCGCGAAGACACCCTGTCCAGGTCCGTCGATCGCGAACTGCCGGCGGTCGACATCGTGCCCCCCGTCTTCCCGCGGCTCACCCCCGCGGGCGTCCTGCCCGCGGCCGACGAGGACGACCTCCTGCAGCGCGAGCACGTCTGAACCTCCCGTACGCCACCCTATGCCGAACCTGACCCCCGCCACCCTCCTGGTTCTCGTGCCACTGCTGCCGCTCGTCGGCGCCGTGCTCACGGTCGCCCTCGGCCGCGTGCTCGGCTCCCGGGCCCACCTGCCGGCCGTGGCCTCCATCGCCGCATCGGCGGCGGTGGCCGTGTCGTTGCTGGTGGGCCTCGGCCGCGAGGTTGGTTCGGGCGCCGCCGGCCGCCCGGTCGAAATGGTGACCACGCTCTGGCAGTGGGCCGACGTCGCCGACGCGACGCCGGCCGGCGGCGCCGTGCCACAGGCGTTCTCGATCCCCATCGCCCTGCGGCTCGATCCGCTCACCGCCACCCTGCTCGCGATCATCACCTGCGTCGGCCTGCTCGTGGCGATCTACTCCATCGGCTACATGCATGACGATCCTGGGTATCCGCGGTTCTTCGCACTGGTCGCGGCGTTCGTGTTCTCGATGACGATGCTCGTGGCGGCGAGCAACTTTCTGCTCGTCTATGTGTTCTGGGAGGCGGTCGGCGCCTGCAGCTACCTGCTGATCGGCTTCTGGTTCTCGAAGCCGGAGGCGGCTCGGGCCGCGAAGAAGGCGTTTCTCGTCAACCGCATCGGCGACTTCGGCCTCGCGGTGGCCACCTTCCTCCTGTGGATCACCTACGGCACGCTCAACTTTCATGACACGCTCACCGCCGATGGCACGATCGTGCCCGGCATCCTCGGCCAGGTCCGCCTCGCCGACGCCGTCGGCTACGTCGGCGGCGCCGTCGGCACGGCGATCTGCCTCCTCCTGCTCCTCGCCGCCTGCGGCAAAAGCGCACAGCTCCCGCTGCACGTCTGGCTGCCCGACGCCATGGAAGGCCCCACGCCGGCGAGCGCCCTGATCCACGCCGCCACGATGGTCACGGCCGGCATCTACCTCGTGGCCCGCTGCGCGCCGCTGTTCGTGGCCTGCCCCGAGGCACTGACGGTGGTCTCGATCGTGGGCGCCACCACGGCTCTCGTCGCCGCCCTCATCGGCACGGTCCAGAACGACCTCAAGCGGGTGCTCGCCTACTCCACGATCAGCCAGCTCGGCTACATGTTCGCCAGCCTGGGCACCGGCACGCTGCTCGGCTTCACGGCGGCGATCTTTCACCTCGTCACGCACGCCTTCTTCAAGGCATTGCTGTTTCTCGGCGCCGGATCGGTGATGCACTCCATGGGAGGCGTGATCGACATGCGGCGGTTCGGCGGCCTGCGCCGCATCATGCCGATCACGGCGGCGACGTTCCTGATCGGATCGCTGGCCCTGGCCGGCGTGGCGCCGTTCGCCGGCTTCTTCAGCAAGGACGAGATCCTTGCCGCGCTGCACGGCCGCGGCTGGCCCGGCGCCCACGGTGAGCATCACGAAGCGCCGGCCAGCGGCCACGCCTCGCTCACGGTCGCGCCGGGGCCGCATCCCCCTGCCGCTTCTCTCCTGCTGGGAGCGGGCCGGGGTGAGGGGGCTCCCGCCTCTGCCATCCGCTTCGTCTCGCACGCCAGCGTTTCCCCGGCCCCGGCCGCCGGCGGCCTCGACTCCCCGCGCACCTGGCAGCTGCTGTTCTGGATGTCGCTGGTCACGGCGGGACTGACGGCCTTCTACACGTTCCGTGCCGTGTTCATGACGTTCACCGGCCCCACCCGCGTGCCGGAAGAGGCGGGCCATCACGCCCACGAGTCGCCGCCGGTGATGACGCTGCCGCTGGTCATCCTCGCCGCCGCATCGGCGGTGAGCGGCTGGTGGCTGTTCCGCACCCAGGCGCTGGCTGGCTTCCTGGCATCGACGCCGTCCCTCACCTGCCCCACCGTCGCCGACACGGCCGTGCCCCACGCCTTCCATCTCGACGTGGCGCTCCAGGGCACGCTCGCGGCCGCCATCGGCATCGCGCTGGCCGCGCTCGGCCACCTCGGTCGGCGCAGCGACGGGCCGCAGATGGAGCGGTATCTCGGGCCGCTCGAGCCCCTGTTCGCCAACCGCTTCTACATCGATCAGCTGTATGCCGCACTCGTCGTCAAGCCGCTCCAGGTCGTGGCCCTGATCGCCGCGGCGTTCGACCGGCACGTCGTCGACGGCCTGGTGGACGGCATCGGCCGTCTGCCCGGCGTCGTTGGTGCCGGCGTGCGGCGGCTCCAGTCCGGACTCCTGCAGCGGTACGCCCTGGCGGGCGTCATGGGCACGCTCCTGATCGTGCTCGCCTTGGCCTGGCGCCTCCGCTGACACCGACATCAACCGCGAGCACGTCCCCATCATGAACGGTTTTTCACCCGCCTCCCACCTGCTGCTCGTCCTGGCCGCGCCGCTGCTCGGTGCGGTCGTGGCCTGGGTGATCGGCTCCCGGGGCGTGGCCGCCGTGCGCCAGAGTGCGGCCGTGACGGCCGGCGTGACGCTCGGGCTCGCCGGCTGGCTGATCATCCGGTATCTCGCCAGCCCCGAGGCGGCGGCCGGCGCCCCGTTCGCCACGATCGAATTGCCCTGGCTGACTGGCGGGATCTTCGACGTCCGGCTGTCGCTCGGGCTCGACGGGCTGTCGCTGTGGATGTTCGGCCTCGCCGCCCTGCTCTCGCTCACGGCCGTCCTCGTCAGCTGGGACGCCATCCGCGAGCGGGCCGTCGGCTTCTACGTGCTGCTGCTGGTGCTCGAGGCGGCGATGCTTGGGGTGTTCGCCGCCCGCGACCTGATCCTGTTCTACGTGTTCTTCGAGTTCACGCTCGTGCCGCTGTTCTTCCTGATCGGCATCTGGGGGCACGAGGAGCGACGCAAGGCCGCGGTGAAGTTCTTCATCTATACGCTCGCCGGCAGCGTGCTCACCTTCCTGGGCCTGCTGGCGATCGTCCTTTGGAACGCGTCCCACACCGGCCAGGTGACCTTCGACATCGCGGGCCTGACGGCCGGACTCACCCGCCATCCGCTGCCGATGGACGCATCGGGCGGCTGGCTGCAGATGATCGTGTTCCTCGCCCTACTCGCCGGCTTCGCCGTCAAGGTGCCGATCGTCCCGCTGCACACGTGGCTGCCGCTGGCCCACGTCGAGGCCCCCACCGGCGGCTCGGTGGACCTGGCCGGCGTGCTGCTCAAGATCGGCATCTACGGCTTCCTCCGCTTCTCGATGCCGATGCTGCCCGACGCCACGGCCGCCGCCGCCCCGTGGCTCTTCGGCCTGGGCGTGGCGGGCATCGTCTACGGGGCGCTGGTGGCCCTCGTGCAGACCGATCTCAAGCGGCTGATCGCCTACTCCTCGGTGAGCCACATGGGCTACGTGGTGATGGGGTTGTTCGCGCTCACGCCCCTGGCCCTCGAAGGCGCCAACCTGCAACTGCTCAATCACGGCCTCTCCTCGGCCGGCCTGTTCGCGCTGGTCGGGATGATCTACGAGCGGTTTCACACGCGGAACATCGCCAGCCTCGGCGGCATCGCGAGCAAGGCCCCGTGGCTCACGGTGCTGTTCATGCTCTTCACCTTCTCCAGCATCGGCCTGCCCGGCCTCAACGGCTTCGTGGGCGAGTTCATGATCCTTGCCGGTTCCTTCCAGCGGGCCTGGAGCGGCGTCTCGGCCGCCTGGCAGGCGGCCTACCTCGTGATGGCGCTGCTCGCCGTGGCGGGCGTGGTGCTGGGCGCCTGGTACATGCTGTGGGCGGTGGAGCGGGTGTTCTTCGGTGCCTCGCGCGAGCCGCCCCGCGAGGCAGCGCATGGCCACGGACACGGACACGGACACGCCGCCGTCGAGCGGTGCGACCTGAAGTGGCACGAGTTCGCCGCCCTCGCGCCGCTGGCCGTGTTCGTGCTCTGGATCGGACTGGCCCCGGCGACGTTCCTCGCGCCGGCCGCCGCCGCGATCCGCCAGTCCACGCAGGCCTCCTCCGTCGCCTTCGCTGCGCGAATGCAGGAGTCGGCAGCCCCCGCTCACCAGGTTGTTCGCACGCCATGACGATGCCTCCCACCTCCCTCGACACCTTCGCCCTGCTCGCCCCCGAGATCGCCCTGGTCGTGGCGGCGCTGGTCGCGTTCCTCGGCGCCGCCTTCCTCGGGCTGCGGAGCGGCTGGCTCGTGGCCCTGGCGGGTATCGCCATCGCGCTGGCGCTGGCCGGCGGTCAGCCGGCCGGCGGGGCCGTGGTCGCCAGCGGCGGCGTGCGCGTCGATGGGTTCTCGACGTTCGTTCGCTGGACGGTGCTCGGCCTCGGCGGCCTGCTGGCCCTGGTGCAGGCCGGCGACCTTTTTCCGGCGGCGGTGAGCCGCGGGCCGGGCCTGCGGCGCGGCGGCACCTGCGAGGAGGCGGGCACGTTCCTGCTGCTCCTCGCCGGGCTCTCGCTGGTGGGCGTGGCGGGCGACCTCGTGCTCCTGTTCGTCGGCCTCGAACTCGTCTCGGTCCCGACCTACATCCTCCTGGCGCTGAAGCGGACCGACGCCCGCGGTCAGGAGGCGAGCCTGAAGTACTTCTTCCTCTCGCTGGTGGCCTCGGCCTTCTTTCTCTACTCCGCCGTCTGCCTCTACGGCCTGGGCGGCTCGACCGACCTCGCCGCGATCGGCGCCCGGCTGCGATCGACTGAACCGAACGTGTCGGGCATGGCGACGGTCCTCCTCCCGGCGGCACTCGGCATGGCGATCGTGGGCTCCGCCTTCCGTCTCGCGGCGGTACCGATGCACTTCTACGCGCCCGACGTCTACGAAGGCACGAGCCCGGGCAATGCCGCGGTGCTCTCCACGCTCCCCAAGCTGGCCGGCCTGGTCGTCTTGGCCCGAGTCCTCGGCTTGGCAATCGCCCCCGACGCGGTCGCCGCCCCGGCGGGACCGGCGGCGCAGTTCCACCTCGACCTGTTCTGGCCACTCGCGGCGGTGCTCGCCGCCGTGACCATGACCGTGGGCAACGTGATGGCGCTGATGCAGCAGAATCTCCGCCGACTGCTGGCCTGCTCGTCGATCGCCCATGCCGGCTATCTGCTGGTGGGCGTAGCGGTGGCCGCGGCCGCCGCAGCGACGCAGGCGGCACGGCCCCTCGGTGACGCGGGCGGCATCGAAACCCGCTGGGTGTTCGGCCTCGGCGGCATGACCGCCGCCGTCTTCTACCTCGTCACCTACGCCCTGGCCACGATCGGCATCTTCGGTGCCCTGGCCTACCTCGGGCACCGCTGGCCGGAGTGGACGGCCGCCAGCGGCCCGCGGCCTCCGCGCGAGGAGATCACCACCGTCGCCGATCTCGACGGTCTTTCCGGCACGAACCCCGTCGCCGCGTTCGCGATCGCCCTGTTCCTGTTGAGCCTCGCCGGCATCCCGCCGTTGCCCGGCTTCTGGGGCAAGCTCACGCTGGCCGCCGCGGCGCTGGAAGTCGATTGGAACGATCCGGTCGCCCTGGGCAGCCGCCGCTGGTGGTTCGTGGGGCTGGCGGTCGTCCTCGTGCTCAACGCCGCGATCGCCGCCGGCTACTACCTGCGGATCATCGCGGCGATGTACTTCCGCACCACCAAGCGCGGCGTGCAGGCCGACGGCGGCTTGGCGGCCGGAATCGCGATGCTCGCCTGCGCGGCGCTGGTGTTGATCGCCACGCTCCAGCCGCAGGGGCTGTTCCGCGCCGCCTCCCGGGCCGGTGCCAGCCTCTCCGGCACGCAGCCGCAGGCGGCGGCGACCGCGGCCATGGCCCACGAGAGCCTTTCCCGATGAGCAGCGCTCCCGATCAAGACTCCGTCACGGCGGTGCTCGCCGGCGTGGCCGACCCCGAGTCGGGCCGCCCGCTCACGGAGATGGGGCAGGTCCGCACGGTCACGGTCGCGCCCGCAGCGATCGCGGTGACGGTCGGCCTCACGACCCACGCGGCGATCCTCTGGAACGCGACCCGCGGCCGCATCGAGGAGCTCCTCCGCAGCCGGTTTCCCGCGGTGCCTTCGGTGACGGTGACCATCGAGCCCCACGACCGGCCGCCGGTGAAGCTCGGCCAGATCGGCCTCGAAGCCAAGAGCGTGATCGCCGTCGGCAGCGGCAAGGGGGGCGTGGGCAAAAGCACGATCGCCGCGAGCGTCGCGATCGGCCTGGCCCGGGCCGGCAGCCGGGTGGGCCTGCTCGACGCCGACGTCTACGGCCCGAGCGTTCCCCACCTGCTCGGCCTCTCCGGCCGACCGCAGGTGGAGAACGGCAAGATCGTGCCCATGCGGCTCGCCATCGCCGCCGGCTCGATGCCCGTGATGTCGATGGGCTTCCTCGTGCCGGCCGGCGAAGCGGTGGTGTGGCGCGGGCCGATGCTCCACGGGGCGATCACGCAGATGCTGCGGGACACGCTCTGGGGCCCGCTCGACTATCTCGTCATCGACATGCCGCCGGGCACGGGCGACATCGCGCTGACGCTTTCGCAGGCCCTGCCGCTGACGGGCGCGGTCGTGGTGTGCACGCCGCAGGACGTGGCCCTGCTCGACGCGACGAAGGCGATCGCGATGTTTCGCAAGGTGAACATCCCGGTGCTGGGCATGGTGGAGAACATGGCCTTTTTCGTCTGCCCCGACACGGGCAAACGCTGGGACATCTTCGGCTCCGGCGGCGCCCGGCGGACGGCCCAGGAACTGGACATCCCCTTTCTCGGCGAGGTGCCGATCCAGATCCCGATCCGCGAGCACGGCGACGCTGGCAAGACCGCGGCCAACTACGACGATCCCGCCGCCCGTCCCTATCTCGAGGCCATCTGCACGCGGCTCGTGGGCAATCTCGCCGCCGCGACCGCGGCCCGCCCGCCGCTGCCGAGCCTGCCGGTCCTCTGACGGCCCTGTGCCCCACCCGGCCGGCGGAGCGGTCCTTTGCCGATGGCCCCTTGCGTCGCGTCGCGCCCGCGTTGACACTCCGGGCATGATGTGCCGTCTTCTGTGCATGCTCCTCCTGCTGGCCGGCGCAGGCGGCTGCGCTGCCCAGCCGCCTGCGCCGGGCGTCACGATCCAGGTCCCGCCTCCCAGCGGCGCTGGCGACGATGCCCCGTCGATCCAGGATGCCATCGACCGCTGCCACGCAGCCGGGGGCGGCCGCGTGGTGCTGCCAGCGGGCGCCGTCTTCACCTCCAGTCCCGTGCGGCTGCGATCCGGCGTCGAACTGCACCTGGCAAAAAACGCCCTCCTCCGCGTCAACCTGGATCGCGGCGTCTGGCCGGCGAAAGGGCGGTCGTATCTCGTCTCCGCCGAGGATGCCGAGAACATCGCCATCACCGGCCCGGGCACCATCGACGGACAGGGGCGGCAGCTGATGGCCGAACTCGGCGAGCACATCCACAAACCCGGCCCGTGGCGGCCGGGGATCGTCGGCCTGCTCCGCTGCCGGCAGGTGCGGATGCAGGACCTGGTGATCCGCGACGGTCCCTATTGGACCGTCCACTTCATCGGCTGCGACGGGGTCGTCGCCGAGCGACTCACGATCCGCAACGATCGCCGCATCCCCAACTGCGACGGCATCGACCCAGACCATTGCCGCAACGTCACCATCCGGGACTGCGACATCGAGGCCGGCGACGACTGCATCGTCATCAAGAACACTCGGCCTTACGCCGACCTGGGGCCCACCGAGAACATCCGCGTGGAGAACTGCGACCTGAAGAGCACGTCCGCCGCCCTGAAGATCGGCACCGAATCGGTATCCGACTTCCGCAACATCGTCTTCGACCGCTGCCGCATCCGCGACAGCAGCCGGGGGCTGGTGATCCAGCTGCGCGACGAGGGCACCGTCGAGAACGTCGTGTTCTCGAACATGACGGTGGAGACGCGACTCTTCTATGAGGCGTGGTGGGGACGGGCCGAGCCGATCCACGTCAGCGCCTTCGCCCGGAAGGCGGACGGAAAGCTCGGGCAGATCCGCAACGTCCGCTTCGAGAACATCGAGGCGCGATCGGAAAACGGCGTCTATCTCTCCGGGTGCGACGGCAGCCGGCCGGAGGAAATCGCCTTCGACCGCGTGCGGGTCAGGATCGACAAGTGGACCGACTGGCCGGGCGGCCAGCACGACCGCCGGCCATGCGTGATGGAGGGGCTGGTGCCGCACCCGACGGCGGGCTTCTATTGTGCGCAGGCCGAGAGTATTTCGCTGCGGAACTGCCGGGTGTGCTGGGCGGGCCGGCCGCAGCCGCACGACGGGGCGGCGCTGGATGTGACCGCCATCGGCCGGCTCACGGTCGAGGGCTTCGAAGGGAACGCCCGCCGATAACCGGATGCTTGCGCCACGGGGAAATCGGGGACGGGAGTCGATTTCGTGCCGCACGGCGGCCGGCAAGAACGCCGGTCGCCTGGACGTTGAACGGGGCCGCCACGATCGTCAGCGGCGACACCCAGACCACGGCCGGGAAAGCACGAGCCCTGATCCAAGCGACCGTTCTTGCCGGCAGGTTCACCCGCACCGCTGCAGCGGACGGAACCGAGGGCACGGGCTCATTGGACGTCGCGGCGGTGAACATTCCGCTGACCGCCACCTCCCAGCGGGCAGTTCTCGGCAGCGATGACGCCATCCAGTTGACGTCACGAGTCACCGACGCGACCGGTGCCCCGGTGGCGGACGGCACCCCGATTCACTGGTTCTCCCGCTGCGGACGTATCGCCGGCGCTGCGACCGTGCAGAACGGAGTCGCCCAGGCGCATGACTCGCGTCACGAAAACGCATTCGACGGTCAGAGACCGCCGCTACCGGTTGGGTCAGAGACCACCGGTTGGGTCAGAGACCACCGGTTGGGTCAGAGACCACCGGTTCGGGGCTCTGAGACGGAACGCGGGGCCCGAGCCGCAGCCGCGTCAGTACATCCACACCCGCAGCCCCGCCCGCGCCACGACGGGCTGCCGCGTGAGCAACGTCCGCCCGGCGAGCGACCGGACCTCGGCGGGCTTCGCGGCCAGCACGGCCCAGTCCACGAACTCGGCCCGCGGCTGGTGTCGGGCCGGCGGCAGCCCCCAGGCGTCGCCCGCCCGCTGCCAGAGTTCGGCCAGCCGCGACCGCCGCACGTGGATTGCATCGAAGCCGTACCACGCGGCCGGCTGGTCGAGAAAGACGCTCCCCGTGGCGGCGGCGATCGTCCGCAGTTCGTCGTCGAGCCACCGTGAGGCGTCTTTGATCGCGGCGAGCGACAGCTGGCAGCCGGGCACGTAGACCGTGCGCATGAGGCGGTAGCGGACCGGACCCACCCCGGCGATGCTCCCCAGCGGCAGGCCCGTGATCGCCACACGGCCGCCGCGGTCGCGGAGCCGCTCCACCGCGTCACGGACCGCCGTGGCGACGGCCGTGACGCCGAGCCCATAGAGCAATTCGTTGCCCACGTCCGTGACCAGCGCCGCGGGCCGCTCCACCCGCTCGCGATCGAGCGCCCGCCACAGGCCGCTGGTGCGGATCGCGGGCAGCCGCCGCCAGGCCACGCGGGTGTTGACGCCATAGCCGCGGCCGTGGCCCGCCGCCACGAACAACTCCACCGGCCCCGGGGCGCGGGCCCGCAGCGCGGCGACCAGGCGGCCCAGGCCGCGCGACACGTTGCTCGCCCCAAGGACGACGAACGACTCGGCCATGGCGGCGCCGCGGGTCAGTTCCACCGCCGCCACGGCGGCGATCCCGCCGAGAGCGACTGGAAGCAGGAGGCCGCGAGCATCGCGAACATGATGCCGAGGTAGGGCTCGCCGCGGGTGTAGCCCCACCAGGCCACCGCGCCGCCGGCCACCACGCCGATCATGCCCGCGATCCGGTGGGCGTCGGGCACGTCGAGCGCCAGCAGCCCCTCGCGCACGATCTGCCCGCCGTCGAGCGGCGGCACCGGTACCAGGTTCAAGAGCGGCCAGAAGACGTTCACGGAGAGCAGGAAGTCACACAGGGCGTAGGCGAAGGGGGACGAAAACTCGCGGCCCGCGAAGAGCCCCAGCCGTTCACCGAGGCTCACGAGCGGAAACGGCACGTACATCCCCGCGGCCCGCAGTCCTGCCACGACCACCGCCGCCAGCGCCAGCTGGGCCGCTGGTCCCGCCGCCGCGACGAGCAGCCGCTGCAGCGGCCGCAGGTGCACGCGCCGCCCCCAGGCCCGCGGGATCGCCAGGCCCCCGAAGTGGTAGAGCACGATGCTCGCCCCCTGGCCGAAAAAGCGGTACGCCAGGGCATGACCCAGTTCGTGGACGAGGATCGAGGCGAACACGACGCCGATCCAGATCGCGAGCATCTGCAAGAGCGTCCGCTGGTCGCCGCGGGAGAACGACTGGCAGACGTTCCAGCCGAGGAGCGCGGCGGCCAGCCAAAACCACACCGAGACGCGGACGGGAATGCCGAGGATCTCGAACCGCCAGTCGGCCCCGGTCTCCTGCGGTTCGGCGAGCAACATCGTGGGACCTCGGCAACGGCGTCGAATGGCGACCATCTTCCGGCCGCGCCGGCGGCCTGGCAAGCCGGCTAGGCGGCCTGCCGCCGCCGGCACGGCAGCGCAGACGGCGTGGCGATCGCCAGCACCGCCGCCGCGGCCCGGACGGCCGACCCGCCCCGCACCACGTCAGCGGCGATCGCATCCAGCCGGTCGCCAACCGACCGCCGCGCCCGCGGATCGACGAGCCACTCCACGACGTGGGCCGCCGCCCGCGCGGCCGGATCCTGCACGGCGAGGTACTCGGGATACACCGCCTCTGGGTCGGCCATGGGCACCTCGGCCGGAGGCCGGAGCACGGGCCGCACCGGCCCGATGGGTTCGCGGCAGGCCAGCAGGTTCACCAGTGTGATGAACCGCGCGTGGCGGAACCAGCTCTGCACGACGTAGGCCAGGCCGCTGATCCGGTAGACGATCACCGTCGGCACGCGGGCGGCCAGCAGCTCGAGCGACACCGATCCCGAGCAGGCGATCGCCGCCGCGGCCTGACCGATCAGGCGGCGGGTCTGCCCCGCCTGGACCTCGATGTCGAGGCTCCGGGCAGTACCGTTCGTCCGCAGCGCCTCCTCGATCCGCCGGGCATGCCGCTCGTGGAGTGCGGCGATGGCGAGCCGCGCCGTCGGAACGCTGCGGCGAACGACGGCCGCGGCATGCACCAGTGTGCCGAGCACGCCCTCGATCTCCTGACTCCGCGACCCCGGCAGGAGGAGCACCAGCGGCCGCGGGTCCCGCCCCATGTCATGGGCCCGCACGTCGAGTTCATCGAAGAACGGATGGCCGACGAGCGTGCTCTGCAGGCCTTGGCCGCGGAACCATTCGTGCTCGAAGGGGAGCGCCGCGAGGACGTGATCGACCAGCCGCCGCATCTTCTTCACCCGCCACTGCGCCCAGGCCCAGACCTGGGGCGGACAGTAGAAGACGACCGGAATGCCGTGCCGCTTGGCCCGCCAGGCGAGCCACCAGTGGAACCCGGGAAAGTCCACGAGCACGCAGACGTCGGGCCGGGCGTCGAGGAAGCTGCGTTCAGCCCGTCGGGCCAGGTCCACGAAGCGGTGGATGTTGACGAGCACCCGCAAGAACCACATCACGGCCAGCCGCGTCATGTCGGCGACGAGGCGGCAGCCGGCCGCCTCCATCTGCGGCCCGCCGAGCCCCACGCACTCCACGTCGGGCCGCGCCGCCTGCAGCGCGTGCACGAGCAGCGCCGCATGGTGGTCGCCCGAGGGCTCGCCGGCCGAGAGGAAGACGCGCATGGAACACTCCGCCAGGCCGCACCGGCCCGGGCGGAGTATTTCACGTGCGGTCCCCCTGCCCTAGGCCACTTTTGCGTGGCAGAAACTTTGAACGGCAGGCTTCGGGCTCACGGACCCCGGGAGCCGGCGTACCTGACCAGCGCAGGCATGGATGCCGGAGCGCAGGCAGGTCCGAGTAAGCGCAGGCCGGGAAGGCCGCGGCGAACGTCCGGCAACGGGGCACGGGCAGCCCCTCCCTCGCCAGACGTCGCCACTGGGAAAAGTCACTTCGCCGGCGCGAAGCCCTTCTCGATCTTCCCGAACACCAGATTGACCTGCTCGTCGGCCGACGCCTTCTCGACCTTGCCCTTGCAGTTCGGGCAGCAGAAGCCGACCTCGGCATCACCGACCATGATCTTCGTGCCGTCCTTGACCGGGCCGCCGCTGAACGGGCAGCCCTTCTGCACCAGCTGGCCGGTGCTCACCATCTGCTGGTGCGCCTTGGCGGCGAACGCGGCCGAGTCCTTCTCGAAGGCGCCGGCGCAGTTGCCGCAGCAGAAGTACACCTTGCCGCCGGCGAAGGCCACGCTCTTCTCCGGGTTGCAGCCCTTGCCGGAGACCGGGCACTTGGCGTCCTTGGGTTCCTTGACGGCCGCCGACACGGCGCCGGCCGAGCAGACGATGGCGACACACAGGACCGAGGCGATGCGGGCGATGCGGCTCGTCATGACGAATCCTTTTTCGAGGTGAAGTGCGGCGGTGGAAACCGCCGGCGACTCACCGATCTTACCCCCCGCGTCGACCCCGGAGCAACCGGTTTTTGAGCGGCGTTTACGACCGCCGCGGCTCCGGCAGCCCCAGCGCGACCAGGCTGCCGGCCGCGATCACTGCCGCCCCGATCACGAAGGCGTGACGGAACCCGGCCAGGTCGATCGCCATGCCGATCAGGGGCGAGATCACGAAGGGGGCCGCCAGGGCCGCCCCCACGATGCTCACGTACCGCGGATGATCGACGCGCCGCGGTGCGAGTTCGAGGGCGTAGTTGGTGAAGATCTTGAGCGAAATCGGATTCAGCCCCAGCGGCACGTAGACGATCCAGAACCACTCCACGGCCGTCGCATGCGGCAGCAGCGAGAGCGCCGTCACGACCAGCGGCGTCAGCGACGAGAGCGCCACGAGCCAGACGAGCACCAGCCGCGTGCCGCGCCGATCGGCGAGCGGGCCGGCCACGAGGCTCACGGCTCCGGTCGAGGCGTTCTGCACCACCACCCACGTCAGCAGGCTCGCCAGGCCGCTGCCGAGGCGGTCGCGGGCGAAGGCCTGGTAGTGCGGAAAGAGCATGAGCACGGCCGAGAAGCAGGCGGCGACGATGCACAGGCGCAGCAGCGCGCGATCCCGGACCAGCGTGCGCCGCCAGTCGGCGATCCCGTCCCCGGCATGCGCGATGACGCCGCGGGTCCAGCCGTGGGCGGTCGACGAACGCCGTGGCTCCACGGGGTCGGCAGGCTCGTCGAGCAGCACGGGCATGGCTGCGGCGATCGCGAAGAACACCGCCGTGACGCCGAAGATTTTGGGAAACCCGTCGGATTGCTGGAGCCAGGGGCCGAGGAGCAGCAGCGCCGCCACGATCGCCAGCACGCTGCCCACGGCCACGCTCACCACCATCGCCCGACCGCGGTGTCCCGGCGCGATCAGCTTGCCCTGCAGTGCCGCCGCAGCCAGTTGCGTGAGCCCGTTGGCGGAGGAGAAGGCGGCATAGATCACGAGAAACACGCCGGCCAGGATGTCGGGCCGCGTGGCCTGCAACGGCGCCCAGACCGCCGCCAGCACGGCGAAGCAGACGGCCATCGCCAGGGTCGTGCGGACGAGCGTCCACTTCTTCACCGGCCGACGGGCCAGAACCGACGAGAAGGCGAGCGGCGGCAGGCTCTGGCCGCCGCGGTTGAGCACCGGCAGTAGACCACGCAGCAGGCCCGAATCGACGACCGCATCGAGCACGGCCGGCATGATGATCGTTTCGGTCTTGAAGATCCAGCCGACGCGGACGACGACCTGGTAACACTCCAGCCACAGCGTGTTGCGCCGCTCCCGCGCCCCACCGAACGCGGATCGAGTCTCGTCGTTGCAGCCGTCGGCCATACGCGTACGATCAGGTCAGTGGGCAGGCCGCACGTGCAGCCTGCCGTGTTCGTGCCCGCGGGAGCATGAGGAGTTTTTCCGATGGCGTCCATCCGCGTTCTCGTCTTCATGCTCGTCGCCGCGCCGGCCGCGCCGGCCGCGCCGGCCGCCGCCGAACATTTCGTGTGGTTCGGCACCTACACCGGCCCGAAGACCGGCTCCGAGGGGATCTACGTCGCACGGTTCGACGACGCGACGGGAGCGGTCTCCAGGCCGCAGCTCGCCGCCCCGGCGCACAGCCCGTCGTTCCTCGCCCTCCACCCGTCGCTGCCGGTGATCTACGCGGTGAGCGAGGTCGCGAACGACGACGGCAAGCGCGACGGGGCCGTGCAAGCCTTCGCGATCGACGCCGCCACGGGATCCCTGACAACGCTCAACCATCAGCCATCGGGTGGGAACGGGCCGTGCCACGTGTCGGTCGACGCGGGGGGCCGCGTGGCGCTCGCCGCCAACTACGGCGGCGGCAGTGCGATCTGTCTGGGGCTCGCGGCCGATGGCAGCCTGAAGCCGGTCGCCGCCGGCCAGCCGGGCGGATTGCTGCGGCATGCCTACGACCGCACGGGTGACACGGGCTTCAACCCGAGCCGGCAGGCGAAACCGCACGGCCACTCGATCGACGCCACGCCCGACGGCCGGTTTGCGATCGTGTGCGACCTCGGGCTCGACAAGGTGTTCGTCCACGCCCTCGATCGGGAGCGGGCCACGCTCGCCCCGCACGGCTTCGCGGCCACGAAGGCCGGCGCCGGCCCACGGCACTTCGCCCGGCATCCATCCGGCCGCTTCGGCTACTGCGTCAACGAGCTCGACCTCACCGTCACCGCGTTCGCCTTCGACCCGGAGGCCGGCACGCTCTCGGCGCTGCAGACGCTGCCCACGCTGCCCGACACGGTGACCGAGCGCCGTGGGTTCTCGACGGCCGAAATCGCCGTGCATCCCACGGGCACGTTCCTCTACGCCTCGAACCGCGGGCATGACTCGATCGCGATGTACGCCATCGACGCCGCGACCGGCAGGCTCACGTTCCTTGGCGCCGAACCCGCCCGCGTGAAGACGCCGCGTCACTTCGCGATCGCTCCCGGTGGCCGCTTCCTGCTCACGGCCGGCCAGGACTCCGGGACCGTGGCGATCTTCGCCCTCGACGCCCAGACCGGCCGGCTCTCCTTCACCGACCGGTCGCTCGCCGTGCCGGGCTGCGTCTGCATCTGCTTCCAGCCCCGCGGGTCATGAAGGTCACGGGGTCACGCGCCGCCCACTCGCCGGCGATGGCTGACCGTCGCGCCCGGTTGCCGGGAAGCCCGAAGCGCGAGCTGAGGGAATACGCGACGCTTCACCCGAGACGAGCCCCATTCCCTCGGCTCACGCCTCGGGCTTCAAGGGCAAGGGAACTGAATCACGGAGCAATCACGACGCCTTCCCTGGAGCGGAGGTGGCTGAACGTCGTGCCGAGGCCTGTGGGTCCACAACCCACATTCGCAAGCCTGGAGGCTTCCGCCACGGTAGCGGCGGGAGCCGCTCGTCACGCCTCGCGTCGAATGAGAGGCGGGCGTTACACCAGCAGCAGTTCCAGGTAGCTCCGCCGCTCGGCCGGGCCGCAGCCGAGCCGCCGGGCGAGGGACTCGAGTTGGCCGCGGGCCAGTGGCACCGCGTTCGCGTCGGCCTGGAGTTCGAGCTCCAGGTAGTCGCCAAGGCCCGCAACCGCATCGAGGGACGCTTCCACTTCCGCCCCCTCCCAGGCGACGGTGGCGGCCCGCCGTCGCTTGGCCACCTCGCGAACCTGCCGAAAGCCAAGTGCTTCGAGCAGCCCGGTCCAGCGGTCGATCGTGGCCGGGCCGCCGCCGAGAGCGGCCGCGGTGACGGCAAGCTCGATCTCGCGACGTGTCTTCGTGGCGGCGTCGATCCGCGGCCCTTTCCAGGTGATCACCACGTCGGCTCCCGTCCGCCGCAGCCGCAGAGCCTCGTCGGTCGCGGCGAAGTCGCGGCACGGATGGGCGAAGTAGCGATCGATCTGCTCGACGGCCGTGCGGAAGCGGGCCCCCAGGGCGAGCAAGTCCCGCTCCAGCGCCGCCACATCGGACACCTGGAACTTGAGCTCGACTTCGTACACTGGGGATCTCCGGCGGCTGCACGCGGCCCCGCCCCTGCCGGGCCCGCAGCGACGCTGCCGGGTTTCACGTCGCGGACGGTTGAAGCGAAATGATAGCGAACACCATCCGGGCCACGCCCCGCCTCGCCGCGATTCTCGCCCTCCTCCCACTGGCAGGCTGCGGCCGCCCGGCCCCGTCCCACCCCGCCGTGGGCCGCGGCGTCGGTCCACTGCCGATCGCGGCGGTCGCCGACCCATCAGCCGCCCCGCCAACGCTCGGCGGCAAGGTGTCGCTCGTCAACTTCTGGGGCACCTGGTGCCCCCCCTGTCGCCGCGAACTGCCGGGGCTCGTGCGGCTCGCCCAGCGGCTCGCGGACGAGCCGCGGTTCCAGCTCGTCGCCATTTCCTGCAATCCTGGGCCGGACGACTTCGACACCGTGGCCGCCGAGACGCGGGAGTTCCTCGCGGCGCAGCGGCTCGATCTTCTGGCCTGGGCCTGCGACGATCCCGTGGGCCGCGACAGGCTGTTCACGACGATCGGCCTCGCCGCCTTCCCGACGACGCTGCTCGTCGGTCCCGACGCCCGGATCCGCCGCGTGTGGGTGGGCTATCGACCCCACGACGAGGCCGAGATCGCGACCGCCATCGTGGAACTGCTCAAGGACGTGCCAGCCGCGCTATGAATGCCCGCGCCGCGGCGGCTGGGTCCGGCGCGGAAGTCACGGCCGCCGCCACCGCGACCCGTGTGATGCCCAGCGCCGCCAGCTCGTCGAGCCGCTCGAGCGTGACGCCGCCGATCGCGAACGCCGGCAGGGCGATCTCGGCGGCGACCGTCCGCAGGAACTCCGGCGGCGCGAACGCGCGGAAGGTCTTGGTCGCGGACGCGAAGCAGGGGCCGATGCCGAGGAAGTCGGCCCCGACCGCGGCGGCATCCCGGGCCTCGGCCACGTCGTGGGCGGTGCGGCCCAGCAGCGCCGCAGGCCCCAGCACTCGCCGCGCCAGGTGCACCGGCAGGTCGTCCTCCCCGACATGGGCGCCGGCGGCCCCGACGGCGGCCGCCACGTCCACGCGGTCGTTGACGATCACGAACACCGCCTCCTCTGGCGGCCGCCGCCTGGCGATCGCCAGGGCGCGACCGACGCGGTCGACGAGCGCCGGCGTGGCGAGCCGCTTGTCGCGAATCTGCAGCATCCGCACGCCCGCTTCGACGAGCGACTCCACGAGCCGGGAAAACGCGGTGCCATCCGCGCAACCATCCACCAGCACGCACAGGTTCACGCCCGCCAGCCGGTCGCGGGCCCGAACGGCAGCCAGCGCGCGGCGCTCCAGATCGTAGAGTCGATACCGAAGCCGCTCGAAGCCCGAGACGGCAGCGGGTGTCACCACGGCCGCGCACTCCGCGAGGCTCCGCAGCGCCTGCCCGGCCCGCGCGGCGTTGGCGGCCACGATGTCGGCGACCGACGACCGGCCGAGGGATGCGGCCGCCTCCATGCCGGTCCCGACATCGCCGGCCACGTCCCGCGCCCCGACCCGGTGGCGAAGCGGCTCGGTCGCGAGGAGCGCGGCCAGGTCGTGCCGCATATCCTTGGCCAGGCCGGTGAGCACGGCGTCGTCGAGCGTGAAGCGGACCGCATCCTCCACGACCCGCAGGGCCTCGGCGGCGCGATTGGCCGACGCGTCGATCGCCCGCCAGACGCCCGCCTGGCCGCCGGGACCGCTTGCTGCTTGTTCGTGCATGGGTCTCCCCGCTGGTTAGCCGCCGTCTCAACCCGTTTTAACACGCCCGTCAGGCCGCCTCATCAGCCTTGGCCGGCGGCGGCGGCGGCCCTACACTCCCCGCCCCTGCGGACCCCCCGGATCGCCCATGGCCGCCTTCCGCTACCTCACGCTCGTCTGGCCCGGGATGCCGTGGCTGTGGCTGCGCGGCAGCCGCCTGGGACTCGTCCTGGCGCTGGCCTTCGCCGTCACCGTCGATGTGGCGGTATTGACGACCTTCATCTGGCCGGAACTGATCGGGTTCGGTTTCTCGATCGGCATGTGGACGGCGACGGCCGCGATCTGGCTGATCTCCACGGCTTCGGCGGTATCCTCGTTCCCGCCGCCGATCCCGCGGCTGCGTGCCGTCGCAGCCGACGCCCTGTTCGTCCAGGCCCGCGACGCCTACCTGGCCCGCGACTGGCTGGCGGCCGAGGCACACCTCCGCGCATTGCTCGCGCTCGCGCCCACCGACGGCGAGGCGCAGCTCCTGTGGGGCACGCTGCTGCGCCGGGTGGGTCGGACCGCGGAAGCCCGCGAGGCGCTCGCCAAACTGTCGCGCAGCGACTCGGGGAGCCGCTGGCGCGGGGCAATCGACCGGGAACTCGAACTGCTGGATTCCGGGGACGGCCACGACGCCGCGGCCGCAGGCCCCACGATCCTGCGAGTCGAGCCGGATTCCACCGCTTCCACCCCCCGCGGGGGCCGGCACGGCGCGGCCGCCTGAACGGGCTTTTTCACCGTTCGCCAGAGGCTGCCACAGACATTCCGGCAGGCCCCTCCTACAATCCTGCGGTCGGTTTGGCGTGAGGTTTGCACCGTCGCTCGTTGGCGGAACGCAGCCTGCCGGAATGGCACGCCGGCCAACCGCAGCCGCCCCGGCCTCCGGGGCAATTCCACGAGGGCAGACCCCGATGTACGAGCGTTTCACGGACCGGGCGAGGAAGGTGATGCAGCTGGCCAATCAGGAGGCCCAGCGGTTCAACCACGAGTACATCGGCACCGAGCACGTGCTCCTCGGCCTGATCAAGGAGGGCAGTGGCGTCGCGGCCAACGTCCTCAAGAACCTCGACATCGACCTGCGGAAGATCCGCATGGAAGTCGAGAAACTCGTCCAGAGCGGGCCCGACATGGTCACGATGGGCAAGCTCCCGCAGACGCCCCGGGCCAAGAAGGTGATCGAGTATTCGATGGAGGAGGCCCGGAACCTCAACCACAACTACGTCGGCACGGAGCACATTCTCCTCGGCCTGCTCCGCGAGCAGGAAGGCGTGGCGGCCCAGGTCCTGATGAACCTCGGCCTCAAGCTCGAGGACGTCCGGGAAGAGGTGCTCAACCTCCTCGGCCACGGCATGGAGGAGGGGGGCGAGCGGGCCGGGATGGGCGGCCGGCAGCCGGCCGGCGCCGGCGGCGGTGGTGGCGAGGGCAGTCCCAAGGCGGGCAAGAGCAAGACGCCGGCCCTCGACAGCTTTGGCCGTGACCTCACCGAGCTGGCCCGCCAAGGCAAGCTCGATCCGGTCATCGGCCGCGAAAAGGAGATCGAGCGGGCGATCCAGATCCTCTGCCGCCGCACGAAGAACAACCCCGTCCTCCTCGGCGAGGCGGGAGTCGGCAAGACGGCGATCGTGGAGGGCTTCGCCCAGCGGGTGGTCGATGGCAACGTGCCCGAGCTGCTCGCCGACCGCCGCATCGTCGTCCTCGACCTCGCCATGATGGTCGCGGGCACGAAGTACCGCGGCCAGTTCGAGGAGCGGATCAAGGCGGTGATGAACGAGGTCCGCCGCGCGAAGAACACGATCCTGTTCATCGACGAGCTGCACACGCTCGTGGGCGCCGGCGGCGCCGAGGGGGCGATCGACGCCTCCAACGTGCTCAAGCCGGCCCTCGCCCGGGGCGAGATCCAGTGCATCGGCGCCACCACGCTCGACGAATACCGCAAGTACATCGAGAAGGATTCGGCGCTCGACCGGCGGTTCCAGATCATCATGGTGGAGCCGGCGACGAAGGACGAAGCGGTGGAGATCCTCAAGGGCCTCCGCGACCGCTACGAGAGCCACCACCGCGTGACGATCAGCGACGCGGCCCTGGAGAGCGCCGTCGAGCTCTCCAGCCGCTACATCACCGGCCGCTGCCTCCCCGACAAGGCGATCGACGTCATCGACGAGGCGGGGGCCCGTGTCCGGCTCAAGGCGATGACGAAGCCGCCAGACCTCAAGGAGATCGACGAGGAGGTCGAGCGGCTCAACAAGGAGAAGGAAGAGGCGGTCGCCAACCAAGACTTCGAGAAGGCGGCTGCGCTTCGCGACCAGGCCGACAAGCTCAAGAAGAAGAAGCAGACGATGACCCGCGACTGGCGGGACAAGAGCCGTGAGGCCGACGGGGTCGTGGACGACGAGGTCGTGGCCGAGGTCGTCTCCAAGATGACCGGCATCCCGCTGACCCGCATGTCCACCGAGGACCAGGCCCGGCTGATGGGCATGGAGGGTGAACTCCACAAGAAGGTCATCGGCCAGGACGCGGCGATCAAGAGCGTGTCGAAGGCGGTCCGCCGCAGCCGCTCCGGGCTCAAGGACCCGAAGCGGCCGATCGGGTCGTTTGTGTTCGCCGGGCCGACGGGCGTGGGCAAGACGCTGCTCGCCAAGGCCCTCGCCCAGTTCATGTTCGGCGACGCCGAGGCGCTCATTCAGATCGACATGAGCGAGTACATGGAGAAGCACAACGTCAGCCGGTTGATCGGCGCGCCGCCGGGCTACGTCGGCTTCGAGGAAGGCGGGCAGCTGACGGAAAAGATCAGAAGGCGTCCTTATGCCGTGGTATTGCTGGACGAGATCGAGAAGGCCCATCCCGACGTGTTCAACATGCTGCTCCAGGTGATGGAGGAGGGGCGGCTCACCGACTCGTTCGGCCGCAACGTCGACTTCCGCAACACGATCATCATCATGACGACGAACGCGGGCGCCGAGGCGATCAAGAACGAGTCGGCCTTCGGCTTCCAGAAGCCCGACACCGACGCCTCGTACGACAGCATGAAGGGCCGCGTCAACGAGCGGATCGAGAAGGTCTTCCGGCCGGAGTTCCTCAACCGCCTCGACGACGTGATCGTGTTCCACCACCTCACCGTGGATGACCTCAAGAAGGTGATCGACATCGAGTTGGCGAAGGTCCGCGAGCGGCTCGGCGAGCGCGGTCTCAAGCTCGAGCTCACCGACGAGGCCAAGAAGTTCCTCATCAAGAAGGGTTCCGACACCGATTTCGGCGCCCGGCCGCTGCGGCGGGCCCTCGAGAACTACATCGAGGATCCGGTGAGCGAGGAACTGCTCAAGGGCGAGTTCGCGGGCAAGGACACGATCCAGGTCGATTGCGTCGAGGTCGCCGGCAAGAAGCAGCTCGCCTTCAAGGGCCTGGTCACCGCCGAGCCCGTCGCGGCGGGACCGACCGAGGCCGCCCCCGAGGCCTGATCGAGCCTGGGGGCGTCAGGCCGCATCGCGGTGGCCCGGCTCCCCTCCGGCGTCCGTAGGTTCCGGCGCGGCAGGATGCCGGAACGTCCGCATCAGGGCTCCGGCCTGCCGACCCAGCCTGCGGATCTCGCGCCGCAGGCGGCGGAGCCAGGAGCGGTCACGCATGGCGGTGATGCGGGCGGCCAATTCGGTGCGTTCGACCAGGAGGCGATGGTTTTCCGCCTCCAGGTCGGTGATCCGGCCGTTGAGAGTGGCCACGAGCGCCTCGGCCGTCGCGGATGCCTCGCGTGCGCCGAGTACCTGCGGCACCAGTTCGGCTGCCCGTGCCTCGGACCGCCGGGCATGCCGCCACTCCTCGACCAGCCCGCGGGCGAGGCCGGCGACGCAGTCGCCATGCGGGCCGGCCGTCTCCATGGCAGACCGCGTGCCGGCCAGCGCACAGAGCTGCAGGTAGACGTCGTACGCCTCCGGCAGGCTGGCTCTGATCGCCCGTTCGTGCCGCGGCTCGTCGTCGCGAACGAGCAGCCCCGCCTCGTAGCGTGCTGGCGGGGCGGCCAGATCGATTCTCAGCCGCGTGCGCACGGCGGCGAACAGGCCTTCCGGATCGGCGGCCACCTGGTCCAGCTCGACCACGAGGCAGCGGTCGTCGTGCCGGCGCACGAAATCGAGGATCGTGCGGTTGTAGTGCAGCCACACCTCGGCGGCGAAAGCGGGGTTGGCGGCAAAGGTCTCGTCGCCGCGCCGAAACAGCGAATCCACGACCTCCCAGGGACGCCGGAAGACGAACACATACCGCGCCCGCGGGAGGATCGCTTCCCAATAATCGAGAAACAGCACCGTCCGCGGCTCCTTCCAGCCCCAGACACCGCCCTGGCGGTCGCGCTCGGCGACGAGCCTGCGGCCTACGGGCTGCAGCGATTCCGGCACCGCGACCGTGCCGGCCGCGACGAAGCCCTCCGTGCCCAACCCCTGCGAACGCAGCGCGGTGCGGTGGAACTCGTAGATCCCGAGATCCTCGTAATGGCCGCGGTCGTTCCCATGATTCACGCCCAGGAGCTGGTCGCCCAGCCGCACGCCAGCCGCGTGAAACAGCGACGCGGTCAGCGACGTGCCGGAACGATGCATGCCGCACACGAGCAGCGGGTGGTCCGCGATGCAAACGCTCGAGTCGCTCATCGCGTCACCTCATCCGGCCGCGGTGAACCCGCCGGCTTCGCCGACAACGCCCCCCCGGCGGTCGCGCGGTCGGCGATCGCCGCGACGAGCGGTCGCACGACGGTGGGCCACAGATATTTTTGCCGTAACTTGCCGCATCGCTCCCGCATCGCAGCCATTGCGACCGGATCCCGCAGCACGGCGGCGATCGTCTCTGCCGTGCCGGACGGGTCGGCGGGATCGATCCGCACGGCCGCACCGGCGGCGATCAACTCTTCACCGATCGGGTCGCCGCCGTTGGTCGCCACGGGCGTGCGGGCCCAGAGGTAATCGACGACGCGAGTCCGCCAGGCGACCGCGTTCTCGATCCCCGGCTGGTTGGCGAGGATCGTCAGGTCGGCGTCGAGGTACCAGTCGCCGCGGTCATGGAACTGGACCCAGTCCACGAGGTGCACCAGCGGCGCCACGTCGGGGCGGCCGACGAGTTCCAGAAACTGCGCGTGGCAGCGGTCGAAATCGTCGTTGCGAACGAACGGGTTGCGGGCGCCGACCACGATCAGCCGCGTCGGATGGATCGCGTCGAGGAGTTTCACCGCCTCCAGCAGCCCCTCAATGTCGAACCAGGGGTAGACACCGCCGAACCAGAGCAGCTTCCAGGCGTCGGGCCGACCGGCGAGTTCCGTGCACGGCCGCCGCTGGGGCTGCGGCTCCTCGGGATGCACGCCGTAGGGCACGATCCGCACGGGGTCGGCTTCATAGGTCAGCGGATTGATCCTGCCGATCGTGGCTAGGACGCCGAGATAATAGAGCCGTTGTGGTTCGCTGGCGCAGAGGAACAGGTCGCCACGGCGCAGAACGGTCTCCCAGTTGCGGCGCTCCCGTTCGAAGTCGGCGAACTCACGATCCTTGTTGGCGGACCGTCGGGCGCACATCTCCACGTGGATCGGCACGTAGGCGTCGAGGACGAGCATCTGGTGGGCTCGGACGGCCTCCGCGATCCGCACGCTGTCGTCGCCCAGGCAATAACTCACGATCACCATGTCGTAGTCGGCCACGAGCCCGGCGATCGCGTCCCGGCTCCAGCGCACGAGCCGCACCCCGTCATGCGTCGGCGGCAGCGGCACGGCGTGCCAGTCGGGAATGGCGAGCGTCACTGCGAGCGATGGATCGGCGGTCACCAGCCCTCGGGCGAGCCCCCAGCATCGCAGCCCCCCCCCCTCCACCGCGGCGACACCCGGCACGGGAGGCGGTCCGTAGGAGATCACGAGCACCCGTGCATCCCGCGGGGCGGCGCCCCCGCCTCGCCACTGCGCCGCTGCCTGCACCAACTCCACCATGCGGCCCACGCATGCGGCCCACGGGAGCCGCCGGTCGATCGACTCCCCGGACCGCTCGACCGCCGCTTGCTCGAGCAGTCCATCGACACGATCCACCAGCCCGTCGACGTCGAGGTAGGGAACGACGGAGGATTCCGCGGGAAGCAGCACCTCGCTGGAGCCGATCGGACCGGTGAAATGGACGACCGGCAGCCCGTTGGCCGCCGCCTCGAAAGCCACCAGCGGACAAGGATCCTCGCGCGACGGCATGAGGAACACATCGGCGGCTTCGAGATAGCGGCGGGCGTCGGGCTTCTCGCCGAGGAAGTGGATGTGGTCGGCGAAGGGCGGTTGAAACTGCCGCACATCGTGATGGGTCCAGCGGCAGCAGCTTTCATCCTCGGCGCCGACCCACACGAAATGCGGCAGCGCCGCGACGGCGACGCCACGACGTTCCTTGTCGCGGAGGATTCTGGCGGCGACCTGGACAAAGAGATCCACGCCCTTGCGGAGCTCGGCACGCCCGACGCCGAGGACGATCTTGCCCGCCTGCGGGATGCCGAGCTCCCGTCGCACCTCTTCCCGTGAGCGATGCCGCTCCTCCGCCGACCGCGGCGGATCGACGCCATAGGCGACGGCATGTGCCTTGCCGGGGTCGAGCTGGTAGCGGTCGACGAGCTCGCGGCGCTGTGCCTCGGTGGGCAGCACGACGGCGGCGGAGGCATCTGCCATCGCCCGGATCGTGGACCGGCCGCCGAAGAACTGCTCGATCACCGTCGGCTTCTCGTGGATCCACGAGACGACGGGAATGCCGCGGGCTCGGCAGGCCAGCGCCATGTCGGCGGTCGCGATCGTGTTGCAGACCACGACGCAGCGGGTGCCGGTGCGGGCCAGCTGGCTCGCCAGCGCGTCGTAGTCTCCGACCGAGACGGGCAGTGTCACGGTCGGCGCGGCGGCCCGGAACTCCTGCTCCAGCGAACCGCCCGACAGGAGCACGACCCGGGCCGTGCACCCGGGCTGACCCCGTACGTGCCGGACGAGCCGCAGCAACGCCTGGGGGGCCCCGCTCCGCGACGCCTCGTGGGAGACGGCGATGACGTGCAGCAGGGCGGGATCGGAAGGCAACCATTGCGGCGGGAGGGCCGCACGCGATTGTCCATCCGCGGCGGCTTTGCGGCGCGAACGCCGGCTCCGCAACGCAAACTGGAGCCGCTGCACCGGCCTGGCGAGGCCGGGCACGGCAGCCAAAGAATCACAGATCCGCCGACCGAGTTTCACGGCGCCTCCTCACGCATGACAGGCCGCCGGGGCGGCACGGCCGACCTGCATGCCGGCGCACGTCCCCTGATCAGTGTGCCACACCGCGTCATCGGCCCGGAAGTTCAGTTTCACGTCACGGAAAACCCGTTTTCGTGGGTCCCGTCATGCAGCCGGCGGGCCGGTCGCCGTCTCTTCATCGCGCCGCGGACCGCTTTCGAAACACGACGTAGTCGTGCTGGGCGCTCGAGCCGCCGGCGACGACATCGACGACCTCGCAGGCGGCCGGACAGAGGTCGCAAATGCTGCCCGGGGTGTTGAACACGTTGCGGTAGGTGTCCGCGGCCGCGGCGGTGGGCGAACCCTCGTCCAGGTCTGCGCAGCGGCCATAGTCCCAAAAGCCCGCGGTCAAAAGCTGGGCCAGCGACGATCCGTCGTTGACATGGGCGAAGAACATCGCCAGCGAATGGAACGTCAGGATGGCTACGCCGCCCGGTGCGAGCACGCGACTCAATTCCCCGAGCCACCGCCGCTGGTCTTCCTGGCGGAGATGCGTCATCACCGAGATGCCGTACACGAGGTCGAACGCGTCGTCCCCGAAGGGCAGCTGGGAATCTCCCTCGATCCGTCGATACCGACCCTGGCCGCCGTGTTCGTGCAGCCAGGCGATGCCCACGGCGTCGATGTCGACGCCGACCACCGCCTCGGCGCCGTGCGCCGCCTCCATGAACCGGCTGACCCGGCCGCAGCCGCAGCCCCAGTCGAGCACCCGCGGCCGGGGCGAGGGCGACTGAGCGGCCGCTGCATACAGCAGCTGGAGGCGGTGAAAATCGGTGGCGCCGTTGTAATGGAAGACGTACGGGTCGCGGATGTGGGTTGTCCGCTCCATGACCAGTCGCGAAGGCTCGACGGCGGGCGGGCGGGCCGGCACCAGAAAGGGCAGCGTCTCCGCGCGGCCCGTCAGGCCGGCGAACCGGATGCCGAGTTCGATATCTGCTTCTGGATGCGCCGGCAGTTCGATCTGGAAGCCGAACTCCTCCCGCCGCCCTTCCAGACCGCAGCGGGCAAGCACGTGGTCCACGAACTCTTCCGCGCCCGTCCGCTGCGGGAGTGGCGCATGCGGCAGCGGACTGCCGTCGGCGAGAATGGTGTACGCCCGCGGAAGTGCACCCGGCGGCACCACCCACCCGGAGAACATCCGGCGACCATCGGTGGCCGGCCGCAGGCGGTCCGGCTGGCAGTTCCACAGACCGCCTGCCAAGGCGAGCCGCCGGATCTCGAGATACGTCGCCGCGTCCAACATCCACTGCACCTCGCCACCGCGATGCCGTCGCCTGGGACGCCACTGCGGACGGTCACCTTACAGACCGGCACCGTTCCCCGCGAGCGCGATCCTTGCAGATCTTAACTTTCCGTCTTGAGTCGGGTGGTACCTCCGGCTACCGTCCCGATGACCTTCTCCCGCGCCGGTGTCGCCCGCCATGCTCACCTTGTTCATGCACATCCCGAAGACCGGCGGCCAGACCCTGCACGACTGGCTGGGGCACATCTACGGCCCGTCAGGCCTGCTGGTCTGGAATCCTCCCAGCCTGTGGGGACTTGGACGGATCCGGGCGGAGTTGGCGGCCCTGCTCGCGTCGCGACCGGAGGTGCGGGCGGTCGCCGGGCATTTCCCCTACGGCGTGCACGAAGCTCTCGGCGGCCGCGCCTACCGCTACGTGACGTTCTTCCGGGATCCCGTGGACCGCTGGATCAGCGAACGCGTCCACCACATCACGAAGAACGCCGACTTCTTCCTGTTGCGCCGTGGCTTCCCGGAGATCTACGGCGATTCCGACCTGTTCCAGCTGCTGCGGTCCACCATCATCCGCGACGACGACATCGACGTGCAGTCTCGCTTCACGCGGCACGGCGAACCAATCCCGCCGCACGGAAAGCCCGCGGGCTGGAAACTCTCCACCGCCGAGGTGGTGGAGCGGTTCTGGTTCGTCGGCCGCCAGGAATCCCTGACGCAGGACTGCCGCCGCCTGGCAGGGCTCCTGGGCGCCGATGACGCTCCCGTGTCCACATCCCGAAACGTCGCCGGTCTCGGCAACGTCCGCAGCGGGCTGACCGCCGACGAAATCGCCTGGATCGAGGGCCGAAACGTCGCGGATATCACCCTCTGCCAGCAGGTTCCGGTGACCTCGGGCGGCCACCCGGCCGCGCCGCCAGCCGCATCGGACCGAGCCACCTTGGTCGAAGCGATTCTTCACGCGGCGCTGCGCCGCGTCGGCGAATGCTTCGTCGCACTGCACGCCGATCGGCTCGCGGCGCAAAAGATTCTCGACCACTACGCCGCCCGCGACGCCGCGCGGGCCGCCTAGCGCTCGCGGATACGGAAAACGTCGCCCACCGCCTGGCCGGTTGCGGACACCCCGTCGATCCGCCTATTCTGCGGGGTTCGAGGCCGGCGCACGGCCGCCGCCGGGAGCAGGGATGTGAACGAATACGTCGAACCGCTGGGCATGCGGGTCTTGATCCGCAAGGACGAGAGCCGGCACAAGACCCGGGGCGGCATCGTGCTCCCCGATCAGGCCGAGATTCCCACGATCACCGGCCGCGTCGTCGAGGTCAGCATCCAGGTGGAGCGGGATGCCGACTTCCCCATCGAGAAATACGACAAGGTGCTGTTCCACCCGAAGAACTCGATTCCCGTCGACTTCGAGCAGAACAACCTGCTCTACGTCGTCCCGATCGAGGACGTGGTCGCCGTCTTCCGCCGGCACGACGAGCCGCGGCCCCGGCGCCGTGGACAGACCGAACCCGGGACCGATCCGCCGACACCAGAGGCCGGCTGACGCCGGTTTCTCCCGCCCGCCGTCCAAACTGCCCATGGCCCGCACGCGCTCCTCGTCGTCCACCACCGGCACGCTTCGCATCGGCGATCAGTGGAATGCCATCACCATCATCGCCCACTCGCAGACGCATCCCCTCAAGGCGATCTGCGAGTTGACGGAGAATGCGATCGACGCCGGCGGCCGCCGGATCCGCATCGTCCGCCGCCGGCAGCGCGGCGCCGTGTTTCTGGAGGTCGAGGACGACGGCCGGGGCGTGGCCCCGGACGGCGACGGCGACCCCGACTTCGAGCGGATCGCGACCCACCTCTGCGACTCGATGAAGCGGCACCTCGACCCCCGCGGCCGCAAGGGCGTGCATGGCGAGTTCGGCATCGGCCTGCTGTCGTTCTGGGCGCTGGGAGAGGAGTTGCGGATGACCTCCGCGGGATCGGGCGGCCGGCCCGCCGAGCTGCACCTTGTCCGCGGACAGCGGGAGTACGCGATCCGTCCCGTCCGCGGCCGGATCGTGACCGAAGGCACGCGGATCGTGGTCGGGCCGCTCCTGGAATCGACCCGTAAGCTCGTGACCGGCGAAAAGATCGCCCGCTACCTGTCGGCCGAACTTCGCGATCGGATCCGCTCGACGGGCGCCCGGATTCTCGTCGCCGACCGCGTGGCCCGCCGCGAGATCACCGTCACGCCCCGCGAGTTCACGGGCGAGCGTCTCGAGCTTCCCCGCCGCTACCCCACACCGCTCGGCGACGTGCAGGTGGAGATCTACGTGCGGGCCGAGGGCGAGCCGGGTGATGGCGGCATCGGTTTGTGCAAGGACGGCACCCGCGTGCTTAGGGAAATCGCCGAGCTGCTCCCATTCCAGCACGCCCCGTGGACCGACCGGCGGCTGGAGGGGCTCATCGACTTCGATCCGCTCACCCTCGCCCCCGGCACCCGCAGCGGCGTCGTGCCCGACGCGGCCTTCGAGGCCCTCGTCGCGGCCGCCGCGGTGATCGAGACCGACCTCGCCGCGGCGCTCGAGGCCCGCGAGCAGGCGGAGACCGAGCGGGCCAGCCGGCAGCTCCTCAAGCAGGTGCACAAGGCGTTCGTGTCGGCGCTCGCGGATCTGCCCGCGGAGGAATACGTCTACTTCGACATCCCGAAGCCCACCGGTGATGGCACCGGCACACCCGGCGAGCCACTGTCCGCGGCCAGTGGCAAGCCCTCCAGTGGCGGGCAGCAGCCGGCCGAACAGCCGCAACTCTTCCCTGCCGAACCTGGCCCATTGCATGCCGTGCGGATCGCACCTCGGCACCCGCGCCGGCCCCCGGGCGGCACGGCGCGGCTCGCGGCGCGGGCCTGCGATGCGGCGGGCACGCCGATCGCCAGCGGCGTGTCGTATGCGTGGCACCTCGTGAACGGCGACGCGACCCTGACGCCCGACGGCGCGGCGTGCGCGGTCACGGGAAGCGGAAGCGGCGCCGCAACCGTAGCCGTGACCGCCGTGCAGGGCGCCGTGAACGTGACCGACCGGGTCGATGTGCGGTTCGCGGAGGGCGTTGGCGATGAGGACGGCCCATCCCAGCGGGGCCTGCCCTCCTACCGGCTGGAGGCCGAGCACGGCCAGCCCTGGCGGTCACGGTACGACCAGCGCCACAACGAAATCGTGATCAACTCCGCACACCGCGACTTCCTCGCCAGCCGGTTGTCACCGGCCAAGCATCGCCGCTACATCGGCAAGCTCTACGCCAAGGAGGTCGTGCTCAGCAACTTCCCGCACGAGAGCCCCGCCCAGGCCCTCGAGCGGCTCGTCGAGATCACCCTGCGGACCGAAGACTCGTTGTAGCCCCTGGCGGGCGGCCCGCCGGCCCGGCCACCCATCTCGCCCAGACCGCCGCAACGCCCGCCTGACCACCACGGTCGGCCCCTTCCGCTCATGGCGCCCGATCGGTACGGCCGATACGACCCGCAGGGTCCGCCGCGCGCCCGGTCTGCACGCGACGCCCTTCCGGGAAGCACCCATGGCCACCGCCCCATCCACGCCCGCCGCGCCGTCGGGAGCCACCGCCTGGTTCGCCGACCAGATTGCGAACCTCGGTGCGTTCGCGATGGGGAGCATCGCCGGCGTGGGCGACGTCTGCCTGTTCGCCCTGCGGACGGTGGGCTGGATCTTCGCCCGGCGCCAGCGGCGGGACGTGCTGATTCCGAACTTCTACCAGATCGGCGTCATGTCGCTGCCGGTGGTCGCCCTCACGGGCCTGTTCATCGGCATGGTGCTCGCGGTGCAGAGCTTCGCCCAGTTCAAGGCCCTGGGGCTGGAGACGCGGCTCGGCTCCGTGATCAACCTGTCGCTGGTCCGCGAACTCGGGCCGGTGCTCGCCGCCACGATGCTCGCCGGCCGCGTCGGCAGCGCGATGGCGGCCGAACTGGGCACGATGCGGGTCACCGAGCAGATCGACGCCCTGGAGAGCATGGGCGCGAACCCCATCTACTATCTCGTCGTCCCCCGGTTTCTCGGCTGCCTCGTGCTCATCCCGTCGCTGACGGTGATGGCCGACTTCATGGGCGTGCTCGGGGGCTACCTGTATTCGCACGTGCTCCTCGGCATCGATTACCACCACTACTGGGAGAACTCCCGGGAGTACGTCGACGCCTTCGATTTTCTGATGGGCATCTTCAAGAGCCTGTTCTTCGGGGCGGCCATCGCCCTGGTGAGCTGCCACCACGGCTTCCACTGCGACCACGGCGCCGAGGGCGTCGGCCGGGCCGCCACCAACGCCTTCGTGCATTCCTTCGTGCTGATCCTCGTGCTCGACCTGTTCCTGGGCATCTGGCTGAACAACGTCCACGACTTCTTCCGCCCCGAGGGGCCGCGCCGGCTCCTCTGAACCCCGCCCATGAACGCCACCGCGACCGCCCGCACCGCCGCCCCCGACGCCGCCGACCAGCCGGTGCTGCGGATCGACGCGCTCGGCGTGCGGTTCGGCCGCCACGAGGTGCTGCGCGACATCGCGATCGACCTCGCCGCCGGCGAGACGCTCGTGATCCTCGGCGAGAGCGGCTGCGGCAAGACCGTGCTCCTGAAGACGATGATCGGCCTCGTGCGGCCGACGGCCGGCGACGTGCTGTTCGAGGGCCGCTCGCTCACGCGGATGAACGACCGCGAACTGGCCCATCTGCGCACCCGCTACGGCTTCGTCTTCCAGGGTGCGGCCCTGTTCGACAGCTACACGATCGCCGACAACATCGCCTTTCCGCTGCGGGAGCACACCCGGATTCCCGAGGGCCAGATCCGTGACATCGTCACGACACTGGTGGACGAGGTGGGCCTGCCCCGCAGCGTGCTCACGAAAAAGCCGGTGCAGATCTCGGGCGGCATGCGGAAGCGGGCCGGCCTCGCCCGCGCCCTGGCCCTCGATCCTCAGCTGGTGCTCTACGACGAGCCCACGACCGGTCTCGACCCGATCATGAGCGACGTCATCAACGAATTGATCCTCAAGGCGCGGGCCCGGCCGCGGGTGTCGAGCGTCGTCGTCACGCACGACATGCACACCGCCCGCAAGGTGGCCGACCGGATCGTGATGCTCTATCCCCTGTTCCGTCTCAAGCCGGGGGAGCCGCAGATCGTTTTCGAGGGCACGCCGGCCGAGCTTGACGCCTGCCGCGAACCGCGGATCAGACAGTTCATCGAAGGGCGGGCCGGAGGCCGCCTGAGCGAGCTCCAGGAGGAACAGGGGCTCGGTGACGGGCCGGAGAACGAAGAGGAAGGCGGACCATGAACGATCGCGTGATGCAGTTCCGGGTGGGTGTCGTGGTGCTCGCGACGGCGATCATCGCGGGCATCCTCGTCGTCCTGTTCGGCGACCTGCCGTCGCTCGTCCAGGCGACGTACCCGCTGAAGATGAGCTTCGCCGACGCCCGCGGCATCGCCACCGGCACCCCGGTCCGCAAGAACGGCATCCTCGTCGGCCGCGTGGCGAGCGTCGAGCTCGACGAGCGCGGCGGCGTCAGCGTGGTCGCCGACATCGACTCCTACGTGCCGATCTATCGCGATGAGCAGCCGCGGATCGCCAGCACCCTGCTCGGCGATGCGGAAATCCAGCTCGTGCCCGGCACGATCCGCCCGCCCCGACAGCGGCTCGGCAAGGATGAATTGCTTGTTGGCGCCATCTCCCGCGACCCGTTCGAGGTGTTCGCCACGCTCGAGCCGAAGATGGGGGCCGCGCTCGACTCGCTGGCCGAGGCCAGTGCCGCGGTCACGAAGCTCTCGGGCAATCTCGACAAATTGCTGCTCGGCGAGGACGACAAGTTCGAGAAGATGGTCCAGAAGACGGAATCGGCCCTCGACGCCTTCAGCCTGGCGATGGCCAACATCAACGACGTGATGGGCGACCCGAACGCCCGGGCCAAGCTCAAGGAGACGCTCAACGGGCTCCCGGACGTGATCGCCGACCTCCGCACCACCGTCAAGGGCATCGGCACGACCGTCGACACGGCCGACCGCAACCTGCGGAACCTCGAGGGCCTCACCAAGCCGCTCGGCGAGCGGGGCGAGGGCATGGTCGCCCAGGTCAACCAGACGATCGGCCGCCTCGACGAGGTGCTGCAGCAGGCGGCCTTCTTCACCAAGGCCCTCAACGAGTCGCAGGGCACGCTCGGCAAGCTCGTCCGCGATCCCAAGGTCTACGACGATCTCGCCCAGGCGGCCGCCAACGTCAACGGCCTGACCAAGGAGCTCCGGCCCATCGTCAACGACGTCCGCGTGTTCGCCGACAAGATCGCCCGCCACCCCGAGCAGCTCGGCGTCCGCGGCGCCCTCGACCGCCGCCCCGGGCTGAAGTAGGCCGCATTCGACTGTGGTGTAGCGCCGGCTTCGGGGGCGGCAAAAGTCTTCTCGCTGTGGCCGCGGCGGCCACACGATCGTCGAGTGTTCGCCGACCCCCGCGCCTCCCGCTCCCGATGTGTCCGGGAGACGTTCCGAACATGCGGGAACCGCTCTCGCCGTCAGACGCCGGCCGGGAGCGACATCTCCTTGTCGAGCAGCCGCAGGTACTCCGCGATCAGGTCGCCGTAGCGGGCCTTCACGTCGGCGGCAAGGTGCCTGTAGCCGGCCACCCGGCCCCGGCACCGGGCCGCGCCGCAGCGGCACGGTCCGCCGAGATGGGCGACCTCGTACTCGAAGGTGTCGTAGTCGACGGTGATCTCCTCGCCGGCGGCGATGGGCCGCAGCGCCCGCACCTCGATCTGCTTGACGCCCGAGCGGATCACGACGCCGCAGTTCGGCTCGCAGGAGTGATTCACCAGCACCGCCACGCCGTCGGGCACGATGTGGGTGTTGACGTCCACCTGGATCGTGTGCTGCGACCGCTGCTCCACCTGCTCGCCCCACGTGCGGATGATCGTCTCGCCGACGGAGATCGCCCGCACGGCCGCCACGCCCAGGCCGAGCTTGCCGCTCTTCACCGCCACCGGCTCACCCGGCCGCGGCGCCCGTTCGCCGAGCCCGTGGGCCGCCGGCCCGGCGATCTCGTCGAATGTCAGTTCCCGGAGCCGGCTCCCGTACCGCTCGGACAGCCAGGGAATCGTCTGCTCGATCGTATCCGGCTGGAGCAGCACGAGGTCGCCACGCACGACCGCATCCAGCACCAGCGCCGCGGCCTCGGCCCACGTGCCGCCGGCCTCGATCGTCACCGGCCGGTCCGCCGCCATGCCTGCGCGGATGCCCTGCGAGAGCAGCCGCGTGATTTCGCCGGGCTGCCGGCCGCGGATGTAGGCATCTTCGTAGATCACGACACGGTCGAACGTCTGGCCGAGGAGCCGGCCCTGGGCGAGCAGATCCTCGTCGCGCCGGTCGCCGGCCGCCGAATAGACGGCGATCCGCCGGTCGTGCGGCAGCTTCTTCATCGACAGGCAGATCTGCTCCAGCGACGGCACGTTGTGGCCGTAGTCGACCACGATCGCGGCGCCTTCGAGATCGAGGAGGTTGAACCGCCCCGGCGAACCGCCCGAGCCGCTGGAGAAGCTCTCCAGCCCGAGCCGCACCAGTTCCAGCGGCACGCCCAGCCGCCAGGCCGCCGCGGCGCTGGCCAGCACGTTCTCCACCTGGAAGGTCACAAGGCCGCGATGGACCAGCGGCACGCGGTCGAGGTGCGCCAGCCGCGTTTCGCGCGGCCCGTCACAGAGCACGATCCACCCGTCCCGCAGCGTGGCCGCCAGCCCGCCCTGCGCCAGGTGCTCGACGATCACGGGGTTCGTGGGATCGAGGCCGAAATACACGACCTGCCCCTTGCACCACTTCTTCATGTCCACGACGAGCGGATCCGCCGCGTTGAGCACCGCCGCCCCGCCGGGACGGACGGCGGCGACGATCGCCCCCTTCACCCACGCGATCTGCTCGGGTGTGTCGATCTCGCCGATGCCGAGGTGATCGCCGGAGGCGATGTTCGTCACCACGGCGACGTCGCACTTGTCGAAGCCGCAGCCCTCGCGCAGGATGCCGCCCCGGGCCGTCTCCAGCACCGCCGTCGTCACCGCCGGATTGGCGAGCACCCGCCGGGCGCTCTTCGGGCCGCTGCAGTCACCGGTGTCGATGAGACGGCCACCGATCCACACACCCTCGGTGCAGGTCATGCCCACGGTGCCACCGCCCATGCCGGAGAGGTGGGCGATCAGCCGCACGACCGTCGTCTTGCCGTTGGTGCCGGTCACGGCCGCGGTCGGAATCCGGCCGTCGTCGCCGGGCGCGAAGAGCGTATCCACGATGGCGGCCCCCACGTCGCGTGGCGTGCCGACCGTCGGCTCCAGGTGCATCCGCAGGCCGGGGGCCGCGTTGACCTCGATCACGACGCCGCCTTGCGACTCCAGCGGCTGCGCGATGTCGGCCGTCACGATGTCGATGCCGGCGACGTCGAGGCCGATGATCCGCGCCGCCTCGATGGCGCGGGCCGCCACCTCCGGATGGACGATCTCGGTGACGTCTTCGGACGTGCCTCCGGTGCTCAAGTTCGCGTTCTGCCGCAGGAGCACGGTCCGCCCCGCCTCCGGCACGGATTCCGGCGTCAGCCCCTGCTCGGCGAGCACGGCCAGCGCCACTTCGTCGATCACCACGGGGCTCAACGCGCCGGCGTGATCGGAGCAGCGCCGCGGATCCTCGTTGACCGTGTCGACCAATTGCCGCACGGTCGCCATGCCGTCGCCGGTCACCTGCGGCGGATGCCGCCGCGCGGCCGCGACCATCTTCCCGCCCACCACGAGCACCCGGAAGTCGGACCCCGTGACGAACCGCTCCACCACCACCTCACGCTCCCCGGCATGGGCGACGTCCCAGGCCTGCTCGACCTCCTCGCGCGACGACAGGTTCACCGACACCCCGCGGCCCTGATTGCCGTAGCGGGGCTTCACCACCACCGGCAGCCCGATCTCCTCGGCGACGCTCCACGCCTCGGCCGCATCGGCCACCGGCCGTCCCTCAGGCACCGGCACCCCAGCCTCGGCGAGCAGCGCACGAGTGAGATCCTTGTCCTGGGCGATCGTCTCGGCGACGGCCCCGGTCTGGTCGGTCTCGGCCGCCAGGATGCGCCGCTGCTTCGCCCCCTGCCCCAGCCGCACGAGCGATCCCGCGGTGAGCCGCCGCGAGGGAATCCCCCGCGCCGCGGCCGCCTCGACGATCGACCGCGTGCTGGGACCGAGCTGCACCTGCAGCAGCACGCCCCGCAGCCGCTTGATCTCGGCGGCGACGTCGAAGGCCGTGCCCTCGATGGCC
>Ga0315902_10000466_pt1 | contig 67938 bp, 93 predicted proteins | sample LakEriMetagenome_9_FD_203523 | JGI IMG/M metagenome (GOLD analysis project Ga0315902, IMG submission 203523) | Freshwater fungal communities from buoy surface, Lake Erie, Ohio, United States - Buoy 12 MA117 | ecosystem: Environmental > Aquatic > Freshwater > Lake > Lake biofilm | place: USA... | reverse complement strand
TCCTTCACCTGACAATCACCGATAAAAATTCCGTTAATTACAGCACGGAATTTCTGGGAATTATTCAGGCCTTCAATAATTACTTTGGTTCTCAATCTAAACTCCAAGGTTTCATTACACACACAATCGCCACAATGGCAGCGAATAATCCAATAAATTCTAATATAATCACTTAGTCACTCCACGAGCATATTTGGGAACCTTGGCGACACGCTTTGAAATTTTCACTTTATCATAGTCGCAGTCCAGGTAGGTGTCAATCACAAGCTCTTTATAGGATTCGACCTGTTGATTTAGAACTTTCCGCATATCATTGGCAAGCTTCTGCATTTTCTGAGAATTGCTCAAGGAGTATGCATTATTGGCGGTAGCAGTTTTTTTGAATCCGCCAAGAATCTCGGCCGCTGTAAGCTTTTTTACTTGACTCATACTGGTAATAAACATAAATGGTTTCCTTTTCTACTGTGAAACCATTATCTCATACTTTGCGGCAATTGTCAAGCCGTCTAGGAGGGGCTGTTGTTTTTATGCAACAGAATGTGAGTGGGTACTAACTTACCATTTCTCTGCTTTATTATACTCATTATATTCAGTATAATCATCGAGAGTATTCTGGTCTGGTATATTAATCGCAAAATCATCGGCTGTCAGAGAATTCATCGAGGTGTTAAACATGGCCTGCTTTGCGAGAGCCTCTGGTGTTCTATTATAATCCTCTGCAACCTTTCGCATAGCATTAGCGACATTGGCAGAATATTCGGGTCTATCACGGTTCGCACAAGACTGGCCGCAATATGGGCCTCGTTTTCTATGCAGTTTTTTACAGAATTTACAGGATTTTTCTTTATACTGGCCCATCTCTAGCTCAGGTTTTCCGCTGGTTTTTATACAGTTCGGTTACTACTTATCTTATTATTCAGACCATAAAAAAAGAGGAGATTTTTAGTCTCCTCTTGTTTGGTTTAGTATCTTGCACCTTTTATTAAATTCGAGGTTGGATTGGTTACGGTGAGGTTTTCTGGTTCATTCGTACCACCCTTCTTTCTCGGTTTAATGTGGTCTACATGTACTTTAGAACGGAGATCAATGACAGGATCAGCCTTATTATATGGATCAATGTAATTATTCTTAGCTTTGAGGTAGTTCTCCCAGCTCTTGTAATTTACAGTAGAATCACTTACATATGATTCGGCTGTCCATTTCTCATAGTTCTCCTTGATGTACTCATAATTAATATACTTCATGCGTTCTTGAATATTGGAAGGATTGTGTCCTTGATTAGCAAAAGCATACGTATCTGGTATTGGATTGTTTTTGGCACCACCAAAATCTTGAGGATTAATCTTCTTGTCCTTACGATTCTTGTCCCACTTGATAAACTCCTCACAGAACAATGTTGGTTGTTTGATATCCTTTAAAGATCGAATCTTGAAAAGTACCGAATGATTCATGGCATTTAATGGATTGGTTATCATATCAAGCAACAATACAAGATTTCTTAATCCCTCTTTGGAAATTGGCTTTTGCTTATCGTTTAAGCTGGTGTTAGCCATACAATTCAAAGACGATGCAATAAACAACAAATACTTTTGGACAAGATTAAAATTATCAATAGATCTACCTTCTGAAGCAATTATCATATCACAAAGACGCTCTTCATTGCCTGCACCATTATTACATCCATAGTTCAACATATAGATTAACTCGGCCATATGTCTGGAATCTCCTTTCTTAGCAATCTCATAACCACCAGACATATCAGATACGTTTCCAGACAATACTCCATTGCCATACAAAGATTGAATATTAGGATTTTTGAAAGACGCACGATTCAATTCATATGACAAGGCAGTTGGTTGAATAATGGCACCTTCAAATTTAGACCAAGATTCTCCATCATTTAAATCCCTAACAGATTCAATAAAAGAACGAATCTTACCACGCATACCCTCAGCAATGATAACCTGAGTGTTGAAAAACAAAGATTTTACATCCTCATCTAACTCAGTAAACTTAAATTTGTTTAACTGTTGGCCATTAACAATGAACGTTTCTTCAAATTCATTATCAATGAGTTTTCCATCAAAAAAGTTGACTAATGCTTCAAATAAGCGATTCTGTCCATCAAGCAGAATATATTTTACACCGGCACTCTTATATTCATTAATCTTGGCCGCAATTTCAAGGTAGATTTTCTCTCGTACCTTATCCTCAGATAATTCGATTTCTTCGTTTATGAATTCTCCAAGAACATCGATCTGAATCCAATAAAACGGAGTCAAAAGACTGCTGCCTTTGAAAAAACTAGACAAAAAGCTTTTGGTTTTTTTACCTTTGCTTGCCTGCCATTTTTTTGGTTGCATAAGGCGTTGAAGCCATTCTGGCATGACCTGGATTTGTTTTTGCTTTGCTAGATTATAGAGTTCTCCGACAGTTTTAATATCGGGAATAATGATGACATCCTTCTGGATGCCAGTATTGGTAGACATATTAAATTTTCCTTTTTAATTATTAAATAACTTTGTTTCCTACTCTTATATGAGCAATCAACAAGTTTTTAACTGTTAAATTATAGTGCAATATTGCACATTACTACTTATACAACTTTAACAGAAAATTTTTATAAAGTCAAGTATTTTGCTTCATTATTACCTTTAATTCTTATCCGTTCATATCATACCTTCTTTATCAATATAATCTTTTTATTCTCACCGGTGGGTTTTACAAATTTCTCTTTTAATTCTTGTTGAATTTGACCTGATTCTTTTGTTCGGAGGTCGTAACAAGAATCAAATTCATTTTTCTTTCCACCATGTAATCTTTGGATTTTGTCTTTCATATAATTCTACAATCTGGTCGAGTTCCCATGGAAAATCGGTTTCAAATGCACCAAGCCAGGCAGAGAATCGATCCCAATCTTCATTCAGCATTGGCGGTACGGACATTGAATCAAGGTATTCTTCATCAGGATGCATGTTATTTAAAAAATCTATGCGGCCAGCAGAATAAGACCAGAGTGGTAGATTATTGTTATCATACCATTCTTTACTGAGCGGGCCCATCCAATTTGTTTTATATCTTACGGGGTTCATTTAAAAGTCGGCCTCTAATAATGTAATCGATTGTTGCAGCCAAAAGTTTTCTACGGCCATTCGAGCAAACTCTAATGAAATGAATTGACCAAGAAACTTTTCATTATTGTGATTCATAATGATCTTGGCCAGCCATATCTTGGTGTGCGTTATCTCATGCACATGGCCCGTTACACGGCCATCTTTGACCGCAAAATAATACCATGAATTACCTGTTTCTTTCCATTCAAATTTCATAATAATGTACCTAATAGACCAAGGATGATTCCAATGCCAGGAATGAATAATAATAACATACCAATGATTACAAGTGCGGCGAGAATATAATCAGTCAATTATAGGTCTACCTCATATGGTACACCTGAGACACGCATTGTTTTCTTTGGTTCAAGGAGTGATTCTAAAAACTCTTTCATTTCTCTTTTTTGATTCTTTTCCCAATCGGAGTTTGTATTCATTCGTATATCAGAATCGAGCCATTGTATTCTCTGGCGTATAAAGTTTTCTCTTTGCTCTATACGGCGGACTTTTTCACGCAATTCTTTTAATTCACCAACATAGGCTTCTACTTCGTTTTTCATAGGTTTACCTCTTTGGTTTTGGTAGAGACGGTAGTTTTTTCCATTCTTCAATCCATTTCTCTTGCTCTTCGACCTTGCGTGCCGTTTCATTGGTACGATCTTTGAGGCCTTCAAGTTGACGATCATATTTGTCTCTGGTATCATCTATCTTTTTATCAGTATAAACAATACGTTCTTCTAACATAAGCAGACGGTGCTTGAAATAGTCAATTTGTTCACCTCTGGTGATATTGAACAATATTGAAATTAACCCTACTGTAAAGGTAGACAAAAGTAACGCTAAGGCTATATGGAGTTTGTCTTTTTCGGTGAGATTTTTGAGTTCGGCGAGTATAGATTTCATAGAGGTATTATAAATGATGAAAATTCAATTGTCAAGTATTTAGAACGAATAAATAGGTGATTATTTGACAGGAATCCAATCATGCCCATTACCAGAATCCAAGGCCAAAACATCGCCAACTCGGCAATATCAACCGATAAAGTAGATTCAGCATTTACTGCCACATATGCGACCTATGCGTCTGTTGCAGCCAATTTGACACCAAGAATCACTACGGTCAATGTGGCCAATAGTACTTATGCGGTGCTCGATGATACCTCAGTAAATACTTCTGGTGGTTATTTGGTGATTACTGGCGCAAACTTTCAATCTGGTGCTCTGGTTACAATTGGCGATACTGCTGCAACAAGTACAACATATGTCAATGATACTACACTTAGAGCGCAAGTGCCGGCAAAAACGGCTGGATCTTATTCGGTGTATGTACAAAATCCAGATGGTGGTACTGCCATTCGTGTCCTTGGTGTGGCCTTTAGTAATACTCCTGTTTGGAGTACAGCGGCGGCATTAAGTAATCAAGAGGCTAATACTGCCTTTGCTGTAAGTATTAGTGCAAACTCCGATTCTAATGTAACTTATTCTAATACTACATCATTACCAGCAGGTACTACGTTATTGGCCAATGGACTATTCTATGGTACTGTAACGGTAGGTTCTGAAACAGTATTTACATTTGATGTAAACGCTGTTGATGCTGAGTTACAAGATACACCAAGAACATTTAGTTTGACGGTTACAGTTGGACCACCGTCAGGATCTCTTTTTACAGCTGGTGCCGCCAGCCTTGGTGTTTTAGGTCTTAATGATGCAGTAAATAGATCAAGTCCAACACAAGTAGGATCAGGAACAGATTGGTCTGTTGTGGCAAGTTCAGGATTAAATTGTTTTGTAATAAAATTGGATGGAACATTATGGTCTTTCGGTGCTAATATATATGGTACATTAGGTCTTAATGATGCAGTAAATAGATCCAGTCCAGTACAGGTTGGATCTAGTAGTAATTGGTCTGAGATTATAGGACAATACCCCTCAGCAATGGCTTTAAAAACCAATGGTACTTTGTGGGCCTGGGGATCTAATGATAGAGGAAGATTAGGTCTTAATAATACAGTATATAAATCAAGTCCAACTCAAGTTGGTTCAGATACAACATGGTTTAAAATAGGATCAACTTATCGTGCAGGATTTGCTATTAAGACTAATGGTACATTATGGTCTTGGGGTGATAATTTTGGAGGTGTTTTAGGTATTAATGATGCAGTAAATAAATCAAGTCCAATTCAAGTGGGTTCTGCTACTAATTGGAGTAAACTTGATACTAGTGGTGCTGCTTCAAACGGCCCGATGTTTGCAATTAAAACAAATGGAACATTATGGGCTTGGGGTATTAGTTATTATGGAGGATTAGGTTTAGGTGAACAAACAGTTTACAGATCTGAACCTGTGCAAGTTGGATCAGATACAAATTGGAGTGAAACTGTATCATCCGGCGCTGGAGATTGTACTTTAGGATTAAAGACAAATGGAACACTATGGGCTTGGGGAAATAATAATAATGGTCAGCTAGGTCTTAATGCAACAGGAGTAAATAAAAGCAGTCCAACACAAGTAGGATCAGGAACTAATTGGAGTAAACTAATAAAATCAAGTTCAAGAGGCGCAAACGCTGTAACTATGGCTGCAATCAAAACAGATGGTACTTTATGGACTTGGGGAAAAAATAATGTTCATGGACAATTAATGTTAGGTGATACAATCAATAGATCCAGTCCAACACAAGTCGGAACAGGCGGCACATGGTTAAATATGACAAGTACATATTATTCCACGATGGCTATAAAACAATAATATCAAACCTCCAACTCAACCGTTGGATCTAAATCACAGATGTAGTTGATATATTTGACTGCATCATCTTCATTATCAAAGTATCTTACGATGGTCTGACCAGTATGCTGAGATACAAAAAAGATTAATATGTTGTGAGAATGGTAGGTGGAAAACTTAATCCACCAACCATTTCTATTGACTGGAAGCCAAGAACGTGTATTATTTGCTATTTGCAAAAATGTTCTGAACTTGTCCCGTTTTGATGAATTTTTCTGTTGCATCTGTAAAATCTACAATACCTTTTTTAAACCACATGGTATATGTATTAAATTTTTTCTCTGTAACAGAATCAAAATAGGCAATGGTTTCTTGAGCCAGGGTTGAATTAAATGCAACAGTCTTGATTGCTACATCTTTTGCTGTGTCTACCATTGTGTCGAATTGAAAGTCTTTTGCGTTTACCATTTGTTTCTCCTTAATTAAGCAAGATTGAGTTTATTCCATGAATTTTCTGGTTTTCCTATAATATTCGGCACGCTTTTCTTGTGCCTCAATCATAGAATCCCAAAGAATTGCCAGAAACGATTTAAGTTTTAATAACATTGTAATCTCCTTAAGCATTACAATCTTATTTAGTAGATTATATGTTGCAACGCATCATTTGTCAAGTATTTTTAAGGTAATGATGCATGTTTTTACCAGGTGATACAGGTTTTGAAGCACCGGATACATAAGTATCGGTGTCCGGTTTGAAATTAAGATGCTTTAGCTTTAAGGTGGTCCTTCCGAATCTTACAGGACACCCATTCATTATAGTATGAATCATGCATTAAAGCGTGGCGGTTGAATATCTCCCAAGTTTCCCAATACGAACACTCACTTCTAGTCTTGCAGAGGTGCAAAACCTCTCTAGTGTATTCATCTTCACCGTTTTTCTTTACATCCTCTTGTAACTTCTTATTACTTCCCCAATAGGTTTCCCAATCAGATTTAATTCGGCTGCGTTTCTTTTTGCCTTTTACCTGTTTTGTTTTAGATTTGGTGAAAAACTTTTTGCCAATGTATTTTTGGCCAGTTTTATTGTGCGTAATGATATAGATGAACCCGAAGGCATCACCTATATCATCTTCTGTGAATTCTGCTGGTGAATTATGAAAGTACCAGGTCATTCGTCATCATCAACTTCCTCTGATTCTACAATATACTCTGCACAAAAGGGACAATGCAAAGGGTCTGATTCTGTTTGTGAATCATCATATTTAATTGTAAACTCAGAACCACAATTATCGCATACGTGATGTAAATTCATTTAATTGCACCATGATTGTTTAGCATCGCCATAATATTCACGAGCAAAACCATTTTGAATTAACATTGCACGTAAAGATTGGCCATTTAAAAGTATATCACCAAGTACACGACCACCAAACTTATCCCATCCATATAAAACCACTTGACGTTTAGTGGCAGAGTTAACGACATTTTTGGTGAAATCTGTTGCGGCTCTTCCTCTTTGATCTTCAGCTGGACATTGAGCTCTGTGGCCTTTTTCTGGTGTATCGACTCCAAAGATTCGTACTGCAAGTTCTGGCTTGAGCGGCTGAGGGAGAAACGGCGCACTAATTACCACCGTGTCGCCGTCATTTACCCTTACTATTTGTGCGTCATATGTAACGCCTTGTGGTTGTTTTTGTGCATATGCTGGTACAATAATTGCAATCAGCAAAGCAATAAAGATGTATAGTTTCATTAGTGAAATTGCTCCGTTTCAGTTGAATTTTTCATTGCAGTCGTTGAGCTATTCTGCTCAATAGTGGTAGTAACGGCATCAAAGTATCCCGTTCCAACTTCTCGTTGATGTTTGACCGCAGTAAAACCGCTTTGTTGTAATGCAAACTCTCTTTCCTGTAAGTCCACAAATGCCGACATATTTCGATCCCGATAACCACTAGCCAAGTCAAACATACCTGCGTTAAGTGAATGAAAGCCAGCAAGAGTAATAAACTGAAATTTATAACCCATCGCACCGAGTTCATGTTGAAATTTCGCAATTGTGGCATCATCTAAGTTCTTCTTCCAATTAAAAGATGGTGAGCAATTATATGATAACATCTTACCAGGAAAATGTTTATGAATTGCTTCTGCAAATTTCTTTGCATACTCTAAATCAGGTTTCCCGGTTTCACACCATACTAAATCAGCATATGGTGCATAAGCCAGTCCTCTACTTATGGCTTGTTCCAGACCTGGTCTGGTACGATAAAATCCTTCAACCGTTCTCTCACCCGTTAAAAACGGTTTATCATTTTCATCTATATCTGAAGTAACCAAATCAGCAGCTTCGGCGTCTGTGCGAGCAACCACAAGAGTAGGCACACCGCAGATATCAGCAGCCAATCGTGCCGCATTGAGCTTATTAATTGCTTCTCTCGTTGGAACCAATACTTTTCCTCCGAGGTGGCCACACTTTTTGACCGATGCAAGTTGATCCTCAAAATGAACTCCTGCGGCGCCTGCACGAATCATTTGTTTCATTAATTCAAATGCGTTTAATACACCACCAAATCCTGCTTCTGCATCAGCAACGATTGGCACAAAATAATCTATTTCACCTACGCCTTCCATCCATTGGATTTGGTCAGCACGCCTAAATGTATTGTTAATTTTTTCTACAACTTTTGGTACACTATATGCAGGATACAATGACTGGTCAGGATACATTTCACCTGCCATATTTGCATCGGCCGCCACTTGCCAGCCAGACAAATAGATGGTCTTCAAACCAGCTTTTGCCTGTTGTAGTGCCTGCATACCAGTTAAAGCACCTAATGCATTGACAAAAGGTTCACTCTGTAAATCTTGCCACAAACGACTGGCACCACGTTCTGCTAATGTAAATTTTTCATCTACAGAACCATATAATCTTACTACATCGGCCGCAGTATAATTTCTGCGTACACCTTTCCATCGTGGACTTTCTGCCCATTGTTTCTGTAATGCTTGCGCCAGTTGTTCTCTTGTAATCATATTAAACCTCCTGTGTTTCTAATATGTATGTTGCAAATGCACACAGGATTAAAATTATACTTTAAAACTTTCTCCGCAACCACATCGAGCTGATTCATTTGGATTGACAAAATCAAATCCTTCATTTAAACCTTTTTTTGTCCAATCCATAACCATATTATTTAAATATACAATACTTTTTGGATCAACAAATACTTTAACATTATGTGACTCGAAAGTTAAATCTTCTTCTTTTTTCAGATCTACAAATTCTAAAGTATATGCAAGACCAGAACAACCAGTAGTTTTTACACCTACTCGAACACCTTCACCTTTTCCACGTTTTATTAAATGATTTTTTACTTTTTCAGCTGCTAATGGTGTTAGTGTTATCAATTTCGTTTTTCTTTCTATAATCGCCTATGGCCGCTTTGATCGCATCCTCTGCCAATATGGAGCAATGTATTTTAACCGGCGGTAACGCAAGTTCTTCTGCAATTTGTGTATTCCTAATCTCCGCCGCTTGAGCAAGAGTCTTGCCCTTAACCCACTCCGTGACAAGTGAACTACTTGCAATCGCAGAGCCACATCCATATGTTTTAAATTTTGCATCCGTGATAATGCCATCGTCTACCTTAATTTGTAATTTCATTACATCGCCGCAGGCCGGTGCGCCAACCATTCCAGTACCCACAGAGGTGTCTTGTCGATCAAAACTTCCAACGTTTCTAGGATTTTCATAGTGGTCTATAACCTGTGATGAATATGCCATTTTATCTCCAGAAAAACAAAATTGCTTTTAGTTTATCGATATACTTTTGTAAATACTTGGCTTGAATGTTTTTTGCTAATTCAGGTTGTGGAAAATTCCAACCAATAAAAGCACCTACTAAAATCCAAAATAGAGTTTCTAACATTTATTTCTCCTTTATGCGGCTTTACCCCAAACATCTTCCCAATCTCCCGATAAAGCACCTTTTGCATAATCTGTAACACGATTCTCAAAGAAATTACCATGAATTGGACTGTTAATCATTTCTTCTACCCATGGTAACGGGTTCTTTTTAACTTTGAAAATTCCTTTCATACCAAGACTAATCAATCTACGATCAGCAATATAACGAATATACTGTTTAACATCTTCAGACGTTAAATCTTGCATTGGTCCCATGTCAAACGCAAGGTCGATGAACTTATCTTCTAATTCGACCATCTTGGTTGCAATGGTATATATCTGAGATTTAAGATCATCATTCCAAATCTCTTTATTTTCTTCGATATATGTTCTAAACAGTTTAATCATTGATTCTGTATGCATTGTCTCATCTACAATCGACCATGTAACAATCTGTCCCATGCCTTTCATTTTACCGTGGCGTGGGAAATTCAACAACATAATAAATGAACTAAACAATTGCATGCCTTCGGTAAATGCAGAGAATACAGCAATGTGTTTGGCTGTGTTTTCTTTTGATGTATTTTGATTTGAAATGTCTAAAATGTAATCGTGTTTCTGTTTCATGGCATCATATTCTAAAAACTGATTATACATGGTTTCAGGCAAACCAAGAGTTTCAATTAAATGTGAATATGCAGCAACATGTAGTGCTTCACGAGCCGCAAAACCAAGCAACATCATACGAACTTCAGGTTGTTGAAAGTATGGTAGATAATTCTTTACATAACCACCAGCAACATCTATGTCGCCTTGTGTGAAGAAACGAAAGATGTGTGTGAGAAATTGTTTTTCTTCTTTCGATAATTTGTTTTTCCAATCTTTTACATCTTCAAGCATTGGCACTTCTGTATGCAACCAATGAATTTGTTCGTGTTTCAACCATGCCTCATATGCCCACGGATAATAGAATGGTTTAAATGAATTTCTTTCTTCTGTTATGTTATGCTTCTTCTTTACCATATTTGTTCTCTCTTATAAATTTTTTTGCAATTGATAACGATGACGAAATAACCATATGCATATCCATGTAGGTATAAAGGCCACAACGGCCAATAAATGTCACCTTATCATTTTGTATTTCTCTATACTTCTTGTACAACTCTTTATTTTTTTCTGTGATAACTGGATAATACTTTTCACCAGTTTCTTTATAATCACAAGGTTCTTCATATGTAACTGTACTATAATTCATATTGGTACCATGCATTGGTATTTGTTTCCATTCTGTAACTCTTGTAAACTTATTATCGTCAGTAAAGTTTACTGTGGTGCATGGTAATATTTCATCAATTGGTACTGTGTGTGTATGAAAACGTATTGATCGATATGGCAATTCACCATAACAATAATCATAATATTCATCTATGGCCATCGAATTAAATATATGGTCATAATCATTTTCCATTGATTTATGATAATCAGTACTTAATTTAACTTTGATGCCGTTCAATATGTTTTCAAACATCTTAGTATAACCATCAACTGGCATATACTGATATTCATCTGTAAAACACCTATCATCATTTGTATCTCTAGGCTTTACACGATCAAAAACATCTTTGCTTAACTCTTTATAGTATTCACCCCACATCTTCTTTGAGTAAGGTTCAAAGAATACTTTAAATACATCATCTTTCTTTACATGTTTCAATGTATTTCTATTTACAGGAAAAGGTACAAATGTACCATCTTTCAATTTGGCCTTGATGTGGTGTTCGTACGGCACCCAATCTGTAAACTTGGTCAACCATTTAAATACTTCTTCGTTATTTGTATGAAATAGGTGTGGACCATATCTATGCACACGAATACCAAAACCATTTTGAAAATCATAAGCATTACCAGCAATATGATCACGGCGATCTATTACAGTTACATCATAACCAGCCTCATGTAACTTACGAGCAACTACGGCACCAGCAAAGCCAGCACCTACAACTAATATGCGTTTTGTTCCCATAGCCTATAAAAATCATCGCAGAAGAATGAAATATCTTCTTTGGCACTTACATGTATAGCAAGTGTTTTCATGGGCATCAACATCTTTACATCAGGTTTTACCCATACATTTGATAAACATGTGCCTTCCCATTTGCCATCTATTTCACCAATCTCCATTAGTTTATCAAATTCTTCTTTATATTTTGTTATTACTGATTTACGAACCATAAATGATTCATGTGTAAACCATGTAGTGCGATAGTAACGATCTGGTCCTGCAACCACAATACATGGCCTGACGTATGTTTCGTTATATAAATTTCTTGGGTGTAGATATAATTGTGCAAAATCTTGTGGAAATATACCAATGTCTACACTTAAATCAAAACTACTAAAAAACTTCCATGCATCAATCATTCTTTGTATTGAATAATTATAATGCAAATAATCATCTTCTACAATGTAAACTAATTCATCTTCAGGTAAAGTATCAATGTAATCATAGGCAACTTTAACTGAGTAACGTGACTTCTGTTTACCATTTAACCCATCTTGATTTCTTTCTGGTAAAAAATTAAATGTAGCAGAATGTGCAATCTCTTTAATTTTATTTTTTGTTTCTTCACTTGAGTTATCATCTATAATATGTAATGAATAGTCGCCATATTCATCCAATGATGACACAAGTGAATGTAAACATCTTACTATACATTCATCCTTTGGCACTATTCTATCGGTAGCCAAAGATACTCTATCGCAAGTTCTTAGTACAACATTAACCTTCACAGGCCAAACACACTTCTTCAGTCGCCAATTGTTTCAAATCAATTTCTTGTATCACTTGGCGTTCAATCTTTTTACTTACTTTATCGGCTTTGGCCAATTTTTCAGAACGACAATAGTAAAGTGTTTTCAACCCTTGTTTCCATGCTTGAAAGTGTACAGCATGGAGATATTTTACGTTAACATCTGGTCGAAAAAAGAGATTGATAGATTGCGCTTGGTCAATGTAACTTTGTCTGTTAGCTGCATGGTCCACAACCCATCTTTGGTCAATTTCCATAGAGGTTTTATACACATCTTTCGTCCATTCATCGAGAAAGTCAAGGTGTTGAATGGATCCATCGTTTGAGATAATTGATGACCAAATCTCATTGTAGTCGAGTTTACTGTCTGCATCGCATTTCTCCTTGATGATTTTATCCAAATATTTGTTCTTGTTTAAAAATGCACCACTCAATGTGTCTTGTCGATAAGCATTAGCTCGAAAAGGTTCAACAGAAGGGCTAGTGTTACCCATAATGATGGATGAACTAGCATTAGGAGCAATAGCGAGCATATGACTAAAGCGTAAACCGGTACCTTTAGCGTCAGGAGCTTCACCCCTTTGTTTACCAAGATATATGTTTGCTTGATCTAAGTGTGCTCTAATGTGTTTAAAGATTTTGTTGTTGGCTGATGTGGCCAAAGCAGATTCCCAAGCCAAATTGTTTCGCTGCAAATAAGCATGGAACCCAAGAGCACCGATACCAATAGAACGCTCCCGCTGGGCACTATACTTTGCACGAGCAATAGTGTCAGGAGCATTGTCAATAAAGTACTGCAAGACATTATCAAGCATTTCGGCAACGTCACGCAAAAATAATGGGTCAGATTTCCATTCATCAAAATACTCCAAATTAACTGATGATAAACAACATACGGCTGTGCGTTCTTTATCTGTTGGTAAAATAATTTCACTACACAAATTAGATTGTTTGATTGATAGGCCTAATTTCTTTTGAAACTCTGGCATCGCTGCATTACTTGTATCAATGAAATGCAAATATGGTTCACCTGTTTGCATACGAATCTCAAGTATGCGTTGCCACAATTCACGAGCAGGTACCGTATCACGCACTTCACCACTATGTGGGTCTTTAAGTTCCCATGTATCATCTGCATTTGGGTCTAACATACACTTTTCGATTAGATACATGAAGTCATCTGTAATATTGATGCCATGATGTAGATTCAAGCAACGCATATTTTGGTCGCCTGTTGGTTTACGCATCTCTAAAAAAATGAGAATATCAGGATGAGAAATATCAAGATAAGCAGCGTAAGAACCACGCCTTGTTCGGCCTTGCCGATAAGCAAGTGATGAAGCATCATAGGTACGCAAATGAGGCATAACACCAACCGACTTATCATCTGAACTACGAATTCCAATTCCAATTCCTATACCTCCACCTAACATTGAGAGCCAGTTAACTTCAGATAAACAATCAACAAGGCCTTCCGCAGAATCATCCAAATATGGAAGAAAACATGAAATAGGAAGACCACGCTTACTCCGACCAAAAGATAAAATGGGAGTACTATAAGAAAGCCAATGTCGAGAAGAATACTCATAAAGCCTTTGCGAGTGTTCAATGTTCGACCCAAAATGTTTAGAGACATATGCAAACCTTTCTTGTGGTGAAGTTTCATCTTCACGCATATAACTTTCTTTTAACCTTTTAATGCCTAATTCATCAAATAACGAATCTCTAGTGAAATCAACGGTGATGCCGTGAACGATATTGTTCATCCAATACTCCAATGTTATTATTATTTTGTTACAAATTCATTCGCCATCGGAAATACTTTGGCGATTACTTCTGCACATTTACGTGCAATTTCCATGTGTTCTTTTTGTGTGCCATTCGCAGAGCGAAGTTGTATGTAGTGAATCCATGATCTGAGTGTTCCATTCATGTATAATCTAGATACTGTAAGTCCTTCAGGTAATACTGCACGAGCCTGTTCTTTTGCAATACCATTTTTGATAGCCCATTCATATTCTCTTTTGGCTGCAAACAAAACTCTTTTCTGAGCTCTTTCCCATTCTATTTGTAATAAGTTATCTTCTGTCTCAATACTATTTTGACGATTCTTTTCATCTTGTAATCTTGCTTCACGAATTACAAAATCTAATTCTTTTGTTGGATCGGCGTATCTTTGACTAAACTCTTGAAAAGAAAAAGAACGGTGACGTAACATTTGTCTCGCAATATCTCTTGTAGTTTCTATTTCTAAACACATGCTCACCATTTCTAAAGGACTCCAATGAGCATGTTTGATAAGATAACGAATCAATTTGTCACTTGTATCTTTATTAGATTGATTGCTTGGATTCGACACTCTCGCACAGAAGGCAACCAATTCTGTCATATTCTCAACAAAATATACATCAGGTTGAGAATAACTAATCAATTCAACTTTCATATTTTTTTCCAAAATGTAAATTTAGCTTGCGCTTCAAGACCTTTGAAGGAGTTACTACTTATAATTTCTTGTATCTCACTTTGAGTATAACCATTCATAATCATTTCGTTTATGTCTTTACCTCTCATCGTATTAGGCCAAATAACGACATATTGATCGGATTTAATGGCATTTTGCATCAAATTCATCACTTCTTTATTTCTTGGTTCATTATCAAAAATTAAAATCTTTTTACCTGCTGAAATATTTTTTGCTGTCAATGAAAGATTTGCGTCACCACTTGCTATACAGTTACTTATAAACAATGAATCAAGTGGTCCTTCTACAATATAAACATCTTTTGATAAATCTACACGATCCATGCCAAATATCAACTTACTTTGAGAGTCATTGGTGCGAATCGTAATGTATCTCAATTCTCTTTCGCTTTTTACCAATGCACGACCTGATACTGCAATTAATTCATCATATTCATCATAAAAGGGTATTACAAGTCGTGGATCATCATATAAAATTTTGCCATGATTTGGTATCAGAGTATCAATGAATTGTTTGTAATGCTCAGTAAACAATAACTTATCGTGAAACTCGATTGGTATTTTTCTGTTTGAAACATAATCTAAACAAAAATGTCCACTTGGGAGTTTGCTGACCCATTCGGCATGGTCAAATGTTTTCGCCTTTTCAATTCGATCAAATTTCGGTGGGCTGATGTTGAGGACTGTGTTAGCGAGCGAGGAGTTATTGGTCTTACCTGATGTGTATCGCTCAAGTGTGTATTCTTTGTGTAAATTTTCATCAACGAACTTTATAAAATTACCAATACTTAACCCTGCACCACAATTATGGCAGGAATAAAACAAATCATTTAATTTACGGTACACATATCCACGAGCCTTTGTTTTATTTTTCTTACTGTCACCGCATATGGGACAGGAAAAATTCCAAAGGTAATCATTCTTCTGCTTAAAGTTTCGCAGACGGAATGAGAGTAGACGGATGTATTTAGAATCAACAGATAACATAATGTAAAGTGTAACAGAAAACTACAACAAAAACAAGTTTATTTGAAAAGTGTACCTAAAACACCTAGATTGACGTTGCCGATAATCCAACCGATAGCAATAGCTGCACCTAATATCATCCATTTATATTTGTCTATTTCTTTTAATGTAGCACCAACTTTATTGCCACCATCTTCTTCTTTATGGCGAATCAGATCGGCACGAATATTGTCAAGTCTTTCGGTAATACGAAATTCGACCTGATCTATTCTATCATGAATTTCACGGCTAATTGTGGTAATTCTTGAGTGCAGTTCTTTAATATCTTCTTGCAAATTATCTTCTGCCTTTTCGTGCTGTTCATGGCGTTGTTCATGAATAGTCAACATACGAATCATGTTGTCATTCATTTCTTGAATCTTTTCAATTGATTCGGATAGTTTTTCACACACACGATCAACTTGCTGTATATCTTTTTCGAGCAAGCCAACTTTCATTTCTATGTTGTGTATTTTTTCTTCTTCAGGATACATCTTTGTTACACCTTATTGCGGCAATTTGTGATAGTAGGCATTTCAAATCTACCATTTCTTGATCTATTTTTTCAAGAACCGCTTTTACTTCTGCATCCGTTTGTTGTTTATCTTGCACATATTCTGCAAAACGTTTTGGTTCAACAGGGGTTAGTGTAACATCTTGTAAATGGTAAGACATATTATTTATTTTCATAGTTTTGGTGCCTCGCTCTTTTTAGCAAATTTTTCTGAGGCAGTAACTCCAAGGCCGGCGATGGCAATATACATCATACCCTCAAACACATTTGGATCTACCTTATAATCCCAAAATAAATCTGCAACAAAGGCGATAGCACACAAAACAAATGCGGCGATTGTTACTGCTCTTTTACTGCTGATAAGATCATCTGTACCATCAGATAACATGCTGTGAAACCAATTCACGCCAAAGCACTCACAATTGAAATAGCAGTTGTAATTGCAGCATGAAGTTGTTCTTTCTGCTGCATTTCTTCTGCGTTCATTGTTACGGTTTTTTCAATTTCAAACCCACGAAGAAAATTTAAATATTCTTCTTTGGTAATTTCACCTTGTTCAAACATTGATGTAGCTTCACGATATGAAGCATCTATTTCATTTAAAGTCATCTTGGTTTCTTTCCTATTACTTTTTGGGCCACTTCAGCAGACCGATTAATTTGTTGTAACTTGATTCGGCAAAAACCTTCAGAAACACCAGTACCTTTAGCATACAATTCCCTTCCTTGTTTTGTTAATTCTACGAGGTTGCCTGCCAATTTGTGAGCATCAGGATTATCAGGTAAATATTGTGTAAAGTTTTTCAACTCTACTGAAATGAAATAGAGACCTTCAAAATTATCTTTTGATTTGCTTTGGTCTTTACAATCTTCAACAGCCAATTCAGATAGTGTGCGGACTTTGTTGGTCAATGCATATTCAAGGTTATCATATTTAGCCATAAAGAAGGCATCGTAGACTTTATAACCAACCGCACAGCCTGAAAGAGTGGTTGTAAGGAGTATGGAGAGGATTAAAGATTTCATTTTATTCACCAATACCTAGTTGACCATAATATAATGGATAAACATTTTTCCATGTTGTTGCTGTACCTATTTGAGGACCACCAAGTGATACGTTGGTTGCAATTTTATCTGATGTAACTGCACCAGTTTGAATTTCATTTGAAGATATTTTAGTGAGTGCCATTTGTTTTTCTCTGTTATTTTATGAGCGAAGTGCAAATGCTGTTGTTGTACCGCCTATTTGTGCAAATTGCCAATTTGTTGCAGATCCTACTTGAGCAGGAGAAGATCTATTAGCGCCGTATGTTATATTGTCTCCAAGCATTCCATTAATATTTCTTCCCCATGTAAATAATTGATTTGAAGTTGTAATAGCCAATGCATGACCACCAAATATTCTACCAGATTTCCATGTAGTAAGTGATCCTAATTGTGTTGGACTTGATCGAGAAACAAGATCATTCAAACCTGTGTTACCATATGCAGAACTTCCCCAAACCCATGCTGTTCCATCTGTTTTAACTCCAAAACATACTGTTTGACCTGGCCAGACTTCTCGCCAATTTGTAGAAGAACCAATTTGTATTGGGCTTGATACATTGACGGCAGTATCATTTCCGTAAACTCCTTGAATATTATTTCCTCCAAACATCCAAAGAGTACCATCTGTTTTAACAATAGATATTAAAAACTGACCAACATTAATTTTTGACCAATTTGAAAATGTTACTTGAGTAGGACTTGATCGATTAATAACATCATTAAGTCCCAATGAACCATTAGAGCCAGAACCCCAAACCCATAATGTATTATCAGTTTTAGTAGCAGTTACAACGTTTTGGCCAGCCCAAATGCCATTCCAGGTTGTTTCTGTGCCTATTTGAGTAGGACTTGATCGATTATTAGAATGGTGAATAGCATCATTAAGTCCCATTACTGCATTAGATGGTCCCCAAGTCCAAAGAGTACCATCAGTTTTAATTGCGAAAAAACATGTTCCACCTTGGCCTTGACCGACTTTACTCCAATTTGTTGCTGTACCTATTTGCACAGGACTTGATCGATTAATAGCATCATTAAGTCCTAAAATGCCACCGGTGCCAGAACCCCAAGCCCATAAAGTATTATTAGTTTTTATGGCAATTCTACTGCCATTAGTTGCGCCATTAGCACCTTGTTCACTTGTCCATGTAGTATCTGATCCAACTTGAACAGGACTTGATCTAGTTGTATTAACTGGAACATTTAATCCAGACTGACCGTTAGTATCATCACCCCAAACCCATAATGCTCCTGTGATCCAAGGAGGTGGTACTGTAACCGTCAAGCTAAATGTTCTTGGTGTATCTTGTAACTCAGCATCAATAGCATTTACATCAAATGAATACGTAGTTTCTGCACCAATACTTACAGTACCATAAAAAAGCCCATTAGCCAATAATGTGGTACCTGCTGGTAATGCCGTAGTATTGCTATAAGTTACAGCTGAATCTGAATTGGCACTAATGTTTACAGCAAAGGCCGTATTAGATACCTGACCACTTAAAGTGGCTGCTGTACCCCATATTGGAGTATTTGAGTAAGTTACACCTAAAATTTTAATTGCAGTTCCACCATCTGGATTTGTAACATATAAATTATATGAACCAGCAGTTCTTGATTGTGTTTGAACTCTTAATGTAGTACTGTTAATAAATGTAGTGCTTGTTGCATTTGTTGTATCGATTGTTACAATAGCACCAGATTGAAAGTTTGCACCAGTAATTACTAGATATCCACCAGCTGTATTTACAGCAGTATCATCTAATACTGTATAAGAACTATTGGCGACATTGACTGTAGTGATTCTTGGTGTAAGATTGGCTGCAACGGCCGCATAGGTCGCATAAGTTGCCGTTACATTTGCACCTAAATCTGTTGTGTTAATTGATGCGGCTTCATAAGAACCTGGTTGAATTTGTGTTAACGGCATTTTTATTTTTCCTTAGGCTCGTAGTAATCTTTATATTTAATGATGATTGTTTTCTGTTGTGCAATATAGTTTCTTAATTCTGCCATCGTCAATGCTAACTGTTCATAACCTTCATCGGTCAATCCAAACAGAACTATATCAACACCTTTTTCTTCTAATCGTTTAAAAACTTCTTGAGCATTATCTTTTGTAATAATAACCCATTGTAATTCTCTTGCCTGAATTGGTGCTGGGTCGGACAAGTTTAACCTTGTTCTCTCTACAGCTTTTGTTTTTATCTCAATTGGCTCTACAGACTTCCAACCAAGTATAGAACAACCACTAATGAGAGGGAGCAGTATAGTTGCGATCAATAAGGGACGGACATTCACGGTTTGCCTCTACAGGGGTTTTAGCTGCTTTTTCTTTTTCGTTAAGTGGTGCACCTGATGCCAATTCAATACAACGCAAGGCATTTACTGTACCACGATTTACTAACTTTTCTACTAATTCTGGATTCTCTATTGCTCTTTCACCAATATCTCTTTTAGAAAATTTCTTTGAAAGAGAATCTACATCTTTTTTATTCTTTTCGTTTTGTTGTGCCAGTTCTTTATTTGTTTCTTGTATTTGTGTAATATCTTTTTGTTGTTGTTCTAATAATTCTTGTTGTTTTTGTATACCATCTTGTAACTTCTGATTGTTCATTTCAGATACCGCTAAGTCTGCCTTTAGATTTGTAACATACCAACCACCTGCGGCCAAACCAGCAATGATAATCAAAACAATGACAAGTTTAATTGCTTGAAACATTCTTTCTTCTCATATAAGCAATAAACGAAGCAGTCTTTCTTTTCTTAATACCTGGTTCGCCTTGAGATCCAACACCAAGGCCAGCAATATTACCACCACTTACATTGTTGACAGGCATTTCTTCTTTCAATCTCTTTTTTCTACCTTGACAATGAGCTCTCTGTGAAAATCCTTTTGGATTATTACAGTCGATACTTCTTTTATATTTGTCTGACCAGGTCATTTTATGTCTCTTAGTACATCTGCAATTGTCATATCAACAGCAATATCAGATGATTGTATATTTTGTCCTTTAATGCCTCTTACCGTAATTGGCATATAACTTAAAAACAACAAATAAGTTTTTAATGCAGACCAATCACTTTTACTAATCTTAAAAAATAACATGCGTGTGGTTGGTTCAACACCAAAAACATTATATAAAACTATCAGATGATTAAGAATCAAACGTTCTCTTAATTCACCGTATTTTGTATAACGCCGAAAAAGTCTTTTGATATAATTAAATCGTTTCATATCCTCAGTAAATTCACTCATTACACAATTAGGACTATCATACGATTTAATTGCATACATCATAATATTATCATTCGTCAAGTTATCAAAAGACATTATTCTTCGTTATCTTCCTCCGATACTAGATTATCAATTGTTTCTTCATCACCTACCTGTGCATAGAAATCATAATAACCGTCATCGGTAATAGCATATAAAACATAAAGGTAAATCATTACATCAGGGTTGTCATACTGATTTAAATCAAAAGTAATTTCATCACCTTCAGGATCTAAATCATATAGAGCAGGCATATCAAGACCAAAACGATGTAATGTTTTGCGAATCTTTTGTATGCCAGCCTGTGCGTTTGGTACAGGAAACTCATTTAGTTCCCTGTATAACAAACTGTTTATTTCACTCTGAATATGAGGGTTTAAAACAGAAGAAGATGCACGTTGAGAAGGCTCGTGCGCTTCTTCTGCTTGACCTGGATCTATATTCAGAAATTCTTTAAAGTGAATCATTAGGTGTTAGCGTAAACGATATTATCATTAGCTGTTGTTTGAATGTCTCCACTCATACCGCCAGCAACAATGACTTCCGTTTGCACACGACCTTCACGACCACCTGTTCCTGCTGTGCGTAAAACCCAACCAGTATGAGCTGGTTTGTTTGCTTTGTTTGCAGCAAGAGCAATCTCTGTAGTATCTACACCAAAAACACCGATAGCGGCGCCTGGTACATACGCACCAGTAGTAGTATTTGCATAGAGTGTATAACCATTAGCAGACACACCGAGTCCGCCAGCAACGGCAAATTTTGGTGCGCCAGTATTGGCATCAGTTGCAGAAAATAAAGGCATTTCTTTCTCCTAAAAATTTATTTGGTATTTATGTTACTGCGTTATCGACCTTTTGAACCTGTGAAGTAAGTGTTGGATTTGCTTGAAACTTATCATCGGGTTCAGTTTTCTTCTTCATAATGTCTTTTACAATAGCAGCCTTACGAGTTTCTTCTTTCATAGGTGCCTTTTTCATCTTTTCGACTTGTTTTTTCATGGCCATACGAGCAAGATGGCGAGCAGTCGAATATCCTTTACCATGTTTGCCGGGTACTACTTTTTCTTTTGATTTTGTACCACCTTCGAATGGAGGATTTTCTACAGATTCACTTACAGATTTCCAACCACCACCTTTTCCTTTATACCATTTTGATGCCCAACCATTTGCATATGCTGATGGATACACATCAAACTTTGATCGTGCTAACGCTTTTGCTCTCGACCATAAAGATGGGTTCGTAGGAACATTCTTTTCATCTAACTGTTCTACTTCTTCACGCTTCATGGCTGCAGCAAGGCCTTTTTGACGGCGTTGCATGATATTTTTAGCAATATCACGATACTCACCTTTTTCGGCATGTGGTTTTAATTGTTGAATACTTTTTTGTGCTTGAGTTTTATAAGAAGAAACTGTAGATGGTGATAATTCATCTAACTGTTCCACTTCTTCTTTCATACCTTTACGGCGAGATTCGCCTTCCATAAATGCATGGAGACTTTCAAACTCACTAAAAGATTTGGCAACTTTAACTTGATACCATTCTTCAACTTCACCGCCCATATCAATATATTCAAGAATTTCTTCGCAAGCATATTTGATGAAATGCAATTGTGATTTTACCATTTCAACTTTTTCCATGGTATCACTTTGTTCCTGCATCGCCATTTTTTTGACATGTTTTACTTGTTGATCGTATTCTTTTTCGCCAACGGTATAATGTTCCTCATTGTCTGTTGATGTATGAGGTTTATCTTTTGATTTACCTTTAGCGTAACGAATACTGCTGAAAACTTCAGACGGTTTTTTCATTTCAGGCACCTTTCTTGGCCATTTTGGTGGCGGTGGCATACATTACTGATTTAGCGTCCTCACCATAACGCTGTTTAAAGCCAGACATTTTCTTTTTCATCGACTTAACAATTTCTTCTTTCTTTGCAGTTTCTGGCTCTGTAAGTGTACGCTCTTCAATGGTTTCGATGGCAACACCATTTGTTGCATTTAAATCGGTGACTTCAACTTCTACAGTTTCTTCTTTTACTTCTTCATTTAAAACTTCTTCTTCTTTTTTAAGTGATTCAAAAAGATTCTTTAATCCGCCTTCTTGATACTGTGAAAGTAATCCTGTAAAAGATTCATTTACACGGGTAGAACGAATATAATTTTGACGAGCACCATATTTTTTCTTAGCAGGTTTAGGACTCAAATGTCTTTTTGCTAATCTTTCTTCTTTATCCCAATCTGTGACGCCTGCTTCAAGATCTTTCTCGGGTGTTCTTTCGTGTTTCATACCTGTTGCAGTTTTTGTTGCTGTTCCCATAGTTGTTTTCTTTTTGGTGCCTACAGGATCATCTTTTTCAAATACTTCATCAATCTGCTCTACTTCTTCTTTCTTCACTTCTTTTTTAGCACGAAGCAGTTTGAAGTCGTGAGCATCAATCTTGTTATTTTTATTGGCATCAATCTTATGTTGTTGACCTTTTAATTCTTCTTCCAACATCTTTGGTTCCTGCTTTGCAGATTCACCAGCCAAAATCTTGGCAACTACATCTGCGACATTTCTTGTTTTTTGGTTGTCAAATTGCATGGTTTTTCTCCTGAGTTTTAATAAATTTCTCGCCATTGTAATGCAGCTGCTACGGTTGCAGATTGATTACCGGCTGTTGTAATTGTTCTGACCACTACTACATATACTTCTGAATTTGTTGAATCAAAATTTTGTGTAATAATATTTTTCTTTGCGGTAGAAATTCCTCCGGTGCTTACTGGTGACAAGGAATTTTGTGATGACCCTGACGGAACAAATCCAGACAATAACATATCTCCGTTAGCTGAATCATATGTATTAGCATTAACGCAATATTCACAACCACTATCCGAATCTGCTGAAGTCCACACTAACGCACCTGTGCTATTTGCCAAATGTCCTTGATTTGGTAATTTTATAATCTTAAAAATAATACTATTTGTTTCCGCATATAGTGAAAGAGTTTCCAATTTTACACTTAATCTATTAGGGTAAGTTTGAAATGTATTTTTTAATCTCAATGCAATAAGTGGCAATTCTGTCGCAGATGGTGTAGCTGTTGTTCTTGCATCACCAACAACCGACCAATCAAGTCCAGATTCATTGTAACCACCCTCTGCAATAACAGTAGCACATATTTGATCCATAGAACCGCCAGAAGTTGTTCCTGTATTTCTTATTTCACAACGAACTGGTAAATTTGGATTTGAAATATAAACTTCATCCAATACATTTGAGTGATAGTATTCATGTGCTATAATAAACGCACCATCGTGAACAAAACCAACACGAACACGACCAACACCTAACCATTGAAAGTCAATATAAATTAATTGTGTTTTTGAAGTATCGATATTGAAACCTGATGCTCCTGTGCCATCACAGCGGTCAACATTCCATTGTGATTGTGGCACTCTACGCTTATAAGAACCAATATCTGTTTCTAATGGAGTACCAGTAACAAAAGAACGAATTACAAAATTTAATGTTCCGTTATCTGTGCCGGTTGATGTGTTTGAACCAACTTGCTCAAAATAAATTCCATCACGGTCATCAAAGTATCCAGTTCTCTTTGTCACATTTTGTTGTGCGTACCCAAACACAACAGAAGAAAGAATAACTTGTGATTTGCCTGGTTGATAACTATGATAAAATTTACTTTGGTGTACCGATACAGATGATGTGCTATTGTTTGTTGATAGTGTAGCAGAAGCAGTATTTCCTGTAAACACAACTGAACCGCCATTTGCAGTAAAATCTATAAAGTTTGGGTCAATTGCGTAAAGATGTTTGTAGTCACCAAGTGTAAATGGTTCTGCAACACGCAAACGGCCAAAAGCATCACCAGCAGTGCCAGAAAATGCAGCATCAACTGGCAATCTATTTCCGGTCGACACAATATCACCATTGGCACCATTGGCCAAATACATGACCTCATAGATGTGCCTATTGGTGTTTAAAAACTGATTTGTTTGTGTCGTAAATTGTGTCATAATATATTAACAGTTCCACTTTCTTAGTGCTTTATTGATGCGTGAATCGGGATCATTTGCGGTTTTAGCAGATGTTAAACGCTTCTTCATTCCACCCATTCTTGCACAGAATGATTTACGGCGATTAGCGGCTTTTGAACCAGGTTTCAATTTGCTTGGTTTTGTTGTGACTGCCATTGAAAGTTTTGAACCTGGATTTTCACGGCGATATGATTCAATACCTTTACGATTCAAACCACCTTCAGGATTTTTACCTTCTTTGCGTTGCCATGCGGCCACTTCATCGATTTGTTCTTCTTCTTTTACGCAAGAACCTTTTGAGTATGCAGTTTTTCCTGGAGCAGGTTTGTATCCTGGCCAGCAACGTTCTGCAATAAAATCTTTTAGTCTTTTCATATTGGGTTCTTTGTTTTAAATGTTGAAAGGTTAATTCCTTTTTTCTTTAATTCATCTTCTTTCTGAGCACCAATCGATGCACCAGTTTCATCACCAGTCATTTCATTTGTAACCGTAACTTTACCATCTTTTTTACGGTTCTTTTCACCCATATCTCGACCAATTGATTCGCCGGCAGCTGCCATAGAAATACCTGGTTCGATGCCTTTGTCAATTGATTCTTTTACTTCTTTTTTCCTTTTCCAGATTTCGGCGAGGGTGATTTTTTTGATTTGGCCGGAGGATTCTTCATCACTGCTGGTTTCTTCTCCGGCGTAGGCGTGCTTTTTTGCGAAACCGTAGGCTGTGGTGCCGCCGATGATTCTTCTTTTCTCTGGCTTGGTGTTTTCGCTAATGAGTCCAGAACTTCTGGTTGTGGTGTTGAAAATAGATTCTTCAGAAAGTTTAACATCTTCATTCTCCTCGTTTAATTTAATTACATAACCATTTTTATATGGCATTACAATACCATTCTGTGTATGTGCTTCTCTTGCAGCAGCTGCTCGAAGCATAAATGTTCTTACTTTACCATTTTTATCCGTAAGATATTTTGGTTTCTTTTGTTCTTCAAAATTATTAAGATCAACTTCATCAATTGAAGTGCCTAACAATAATACATTTAATGAATCTCTATCGGATAATTCATATGATTCAGATAATTTACCTTTACCAAAATTAGAAACGTTTACAGGTTTTCCACCTTTACCAGATCGATCAGCAACAGGATCATGGCGGCGTTTAGCTGCAACTGCTGATGCTCTTTCTTTTTTACTTAATTTAGCACGCTTCTCATTTGACATACATTTTGGTTTTGGTTCACCTGGTTCTCTTGCACAAGGACCAATTGCTTCACCTTTACTGTTAATTCTTTTCCAACCACCTTCTGGATCTGTTTTACTAAACCACTTGCGTAAATCTTCTGCAATCAATTCTTCAAATTCTTCGTTGACAGGTTTTTTCATAGGTTCTTTCGGTACTTCAACTAATCTATCATGCACAGAACGGAATGTAACTTTACCATTCGTTCCATATCTACCAAAACCATAATATTGTAAACCTCTTTTCTTGGCATCTTCTGCAGCCTTAGATGATGAATGTGGTTCTTTTACTTCAACTTCTTTGTTTACTTTCATCAGATCTTTTCTCTGTAATTCAGAAGCAATCCAATTTTTAGATGTATCATTCTTCGCTGGTTTATTTGTAAACTTTTGAATGTTTTTATAAATTTGTGTTAATTCTTCTGTTTTTGCTTTTACAACTTCTGGTGGTGCAGTACGCAAATCTTGTGAATTGTCAAACTCATGATAGTTATCTTTAAACATTTCTGCATACTTTGGTCTTGCATTTTGTGATGCATCCCATTTTTGTTTTCTTATTTCTTCTGGTACTGTACGACCACCTCTTTGGCCACGTTCAATGTTTCTTTGCATCGACACATCATCAGCAGTATTCACCATTACCATTGATGACTCGTAACCTAATTCTTCTAACTTCTTTTTAATTGTTCCAATCTTTTCTGCATCATCACCTGTACCATTAATGATAAGACCATTACGACCCATTAATGCAAGGCGTTGACGCAACTCAGTCATATTCTTGGCTTTACCACGAACTAAATCACGGCGATGTTTCTCGGTTGCAGGCATTGTTTTATCAAGACCATGTTTGTCCATTAAAAACTCTAATGCCTTATCAGAATTAATTTCAACAAGACCATGTCCTTGTAATGTATTATCCAAAACATAATCTTTACCAGAACCAGGACCACCTGCCAAGAAAACTGCTTTGAAGATTGATTTGTCATGCACACCTTCATTAAGTAATTCTTCAAAATCGGTGTTCACATCTTCTTTCAATCCCATACCTTTACGAACATCTTTGAACATTTCAAATGCATGTTCATGTGACATTGTTGATGGCACACCTTTTTTAAAGTGAGCAAAATTATTTGTTTTTGCGTGTTCTCTCATCTTACTTGCTGACATACCTTCTACACCTTCAGAATCAGGATCTCTATCACCTGCTGAGTGTACTTCTATCTTTTTAAAATTAAAACGACCATGTGGTCCTTTTACACCATTATATTTGTGTAGAAGATTATGAAATTCTTCTACACGATCTTGGCCACCAACCATATGAAAATGAGTCACACCTGCTTTGTGTAACTTGGCGGCCTGTGCTAAAAAATTTGGTGCCTCTTTGTCTGATGCCATAACATGGACACCAGGAAATGCACGTTTAGCATGTTTTAATTTTTGTGCTGCGGAGAGTGGATTTTTCTCAGAATCTTGAGAGTGCGAAACTACGATATGTGCAGTACCGCCAACCTTTTGTGCGATACTTTTGACTTTATTGACTAGTTTTTCGTGTCCGAGAGTTGGTGGATTAAGGCGACCAAATGCCATAACAGCGTGTTTTTCTCTCTGCTCAAATAAAAAATCTTTAAATTTCATATGTAAATGCCTTTAAAACCGCCGCAAGATTTATATTTTTCGCCTCTTAACATTGTTTTAAAATTACCATAATTTAAATTATTTTCTTTACAAAAATCTCTTATATTTTTAATAATTTTTTCCTCGCCTGTTGGAAAAATAATTTTAGCTTGGCGAGCAAATAATTTGTCCTGTCTTTCTTTCATATAACTTCTATCAAATTTATTGCCACCAAAAGCATCTTTTCTTCTTTTTTCATAATCTTTAAGTGAAATATTATCCCAAAACTTTTTAGATGCTAAACCTGATTTTATTGAATGTTCTTTTCTTTTTTCTTCTGATAAGTTAGTAATTATATCTCCACCAGTCGCCACCTTTTTTTCATTATAATAACGAATTCCAAGCTCAATAGGTTGAATCATATCCAACCAATATTGTTCTCTGGCAAGTAATTCTTTAGAAGTTATTTTTTCGTGAGATTCCAAAATTCTTCGTTTAAAGGAATCTGGTCTACTTTTGAAGGCGGATTGAAAACGGCGATTACTTCCAATATAACCATCCGTTGGAAGACCTAGATGGCTTCCAAGGTAATATTTTTTTCTAATTATATCGTACCATAGGTACACGAACCCAAATCTCATATCTCTCCCGCCTCTACAGCAGTTAATCTATTTGCTATTTATAATTTCTTGCAACGGAATAACATTATCCGTACAAAGACCAAAGAAACCTTTTTTGATAGATTCTTCAAGTGACCACTTCAGTTCAGGCATTACACCAATGGTCATAGGGCCAGCTGGTAGTTGGCCTGGATATGCCCAAGTGTAACCAAAACTGGTCATCGTGTAATCATCTTCTTGATGCCAAAAACAATTGAATCTTTTTAATTTCAAAATCTCATGTAATGATTCACGCTCTTTACAATGCAACCAAAGCCAATCTTTGTTTTCTAATAGATATTGTACTGTAACTGGATATTGTGGTTCATCATGGCCAAAATAAAATTGATCATTACTCCAGCGTAAATCGACTTCAACTGGTGTATCTTTTGAAATGCAATAATCTACAATTTCAGGTCTGTTTTCATTGAACAGATCTGGTCCATCTAAATTACCTCTGTGTGATATAATCATCATAAGTTTATAATTACTCCCATGTTTTCACCATCTGGATATGGTAATTTTACTTCAATGCTTTTTCCAAATACATTTTTTACATGATCATGCACTTTTTGAGTGCAACTCCATGGATAAATGTCATGAAAAACAAATACAAATTTTTCTGCAAGATGCGGTTTAATTGCATCAACATCTTTAATCATTTGGCCTTCAAAATGCCCAGCATCTAAGAATACAAAATCAAGTTTATCTGTGAAATGTTTTGTTATTGTAGAACCAACATCATCTGGTGACCAACCAATTTCTGGAAACATTGTACCTTGCAATTCAAATTTTTCTACAAGATATTTTACACTTTTGTAACCGTCTGATTGTTCATACACTTGTCTTTCAAATGTTTCATATGTGCCAGCATTGTCATACTTTTCTTCTACATATGCATCCATTGTTACAAACTTACCACCTGTTTTTTTAAATGCAGTACCGATGGCAGAACCTGAAATGCCAAATGCGGTTGCTAGTTCAAACCCTCTTTGTAAATTATTTTCTAAAACAATGTTATGCAAAAAGTCCCACTCTTTCTGCATAATACTATAAGGTACAGAATGACCTTTCATCTTAATGTGGCCACGGCCACTTCTTTCGTAACCTACAGGACCATCATTAAAATTTAAAATTTCTTCAAGCATTCTCTTTATCCATTTCTACATACGCACCTTTTGGTGTATGCATTAATGTTTTATTGATATTAAATTCTTTCCAGTTTAGACCTAAATTTTTAATGTGTTGTTCTGTTATGACATGGGGACATAATAACTTCGTTTGTGCATAAATTGGTGCAATAAAACAAATAATTTTAGAGAAGAACATCATCTGTGCCAAATTACCAACTTGCATCAAATCACCAGTACCTTGGCCTAAATGATTTCGATGTGCAATAGTGTAGAAAGTATTTGGTTCAAACTCTGGAAGATTCTCATGAAAAATCATATCAGGCCGCATACGAATAACTAAATCATAATTGTTTTGTAATTGAGCCACATGTTTTTCCATCAATGCAACACCTTGATGAATTTTATAATACATCGATAGAATATTTTTTGGTCGATGTGCAAAGTTTTCAAAGTATGTACCACAATGTTCAAAGTGTTTATTGAAATCTTTCCAATATTCTTTTACATAATAAAGTGGTTTGTATGTATCAATTACTTCCTGATCTACAATTTCAGGTGCACCTTCGTAGATGCCTGTTTCATTTTGTTTGTCACCAGGAATCCAATATGCTTCATCATCCCAAGTGTGAATAAAAATATCGGGTGTGTAACGATCAATAATTCGTTCTTTAAAATTAGGAAACACCTGCTTCCAACAACGCAGGTGTCCTGTCAAAATAACAGCAGTTTTCATTTGTGATTTTCCAAGAAATAATTTAAATCTTCAGGTGTACCAATACCCCACATCTTTTCGATTTGTTTGACACGAATTTTTTTACCATCTTCAATCGCCTCATTGAATACAGGACAAACATAGAATTCATTGTTTGTGCGAATATTTTTTGCAATCATTTGTTCTGCATACTTAACATAATCAGAACCTTTTTTCCAAAAGTAAATGCCTACAGTTGCGTTATCAGAAATAGGTTTCTTTTCTGCAACTTCTGATACAAAACCATCTTCATTTAATTTAGCATACGACCATTTTGGATGCGTGGCTTTAAATGTCAGAATACCACCATCAATCGCATCAGCATTGAAAGCGTACATACACTCATTTGAATTCCATTCAACATACTGATCAGAGTTTGCCATTACAAGTGGTGCATCATTATCAATAAATTCTTTTGCAAGTAAAGTTGTGCAGGCGGCACCTTCTGTCATGCCATCGACCTGTACAATTTTACAATTAGGTGTAATTAAATTCAGTAGATACTTTAAATTATATTTTTCATAATGTTCTTTTTGCACGATGAAAATATAATTGGCTTCTATATTTAAATTTTCTACTACAACTTGAATCATTGGTTTACCATGAACTTCAATCAATGGTTTTGGAAATGTATAACCTGCTTGTGCAAATCTAGAACCTGCACCGGCCATAGGAATTAACACATTTAGTTTTTTATCACGCCATGGTATTGCAGAGTCACGGTGGGATTTTTCATATTCTTCAATTTTTTCCATAAATCGTAATCCATTTAAGTCATTCGCATTTTCTACAGGATAAAGTATTGCACCAGAATCAATGGCACCTTGACGGCCAATGTGACTATCTTCAATGATAATAGTATCTTTTGGTAAAGCACCAAGTGCTATCATACATTTCCAATACATTTCTGGAAATGGTTTTGTTCTTTTCACATCTTCATTACTTACAATGTAATCAACATGGCCTAAAATTCCAATTGCGTCAAGAGCAATGCGAATTGTTTCTCGAATGGAATTACTGGCAACTGCAACTTTCCAACCTTTTAATTTACATTGTGTAATAATATAGCGAGCAGTATGATTTATTTTTAAGTCACTTAATAACTTAAATGTTGCATTTTGTTTATCTTGCCAAACTTGATTGAAATACTTTCTATCTAAACCTTTTTGTTCAGATAAGAGTTCAAGTTTTCTTGTGGTGTTGAGACCATCATATGTGCTTAAATGTTCTTCACGACTAATCACATATTCTTCACCAACTTTTCGTAAAGCCTCATTTAAAGCATCGTAGTGAAGTTCTCTTGAATCAATTAAAACACCGTCAAGATCAAAGATAACCAATTTAGCGGGCATCACGGTGTACCTTATTATGTTTCACAATTGATTTGCCATTACATTTCCATTTAGCACTTGTACGCATACGCAAAGACCATTCAACATCTTCTGCGGTACCCCATGTCATTTCTTCGTTCATTGGAAATTTTTTGTAAAAATCCTTCTTAACAATCATATAACCACCAGACTGGTACATACAGCGGGTGTGTGACCAATCATCATAAGACATTGCTGTATATCTTGGAAAAATTGGAGAATCCCATGTGACCCAATCGGTGAAGTGGCGATTGCCGTTAATCAACAGTTGTGCGTTACTGCAAACATCCCAATCATCACCAAATTCTACAAAGTTTTTATACCAATCAGAATCAAATGTATAGTAATCATGCATCACGACTACATTATCATACTTAGCAGAATCAACTAACATATTTTTCTTGCGTGTAATCCAACCTTCTTTTTGTGTTTCATCAAATTCTATGGTGTTTTTAAACTGGTCATTCTTTGGGCCAATTAAAAGAATTTCATGATCAAGAATATTCAATGCTTTGATTGAATCAATTACACCTTGAATTTGTTCGGTGTTCTCATATAATGTTAAAATACCAAAACTAAATTTCATGTTAACCTCATTATGTCATCAACTGTATGTCTAATCAAATGATTATGTATAACATATTCATATGCATTTTCTGAACGAATTGTGTTACGTAAAGTTTTATATTTTCTCATATACTTCAATAATTCTTCATCTCTATCGTATGTAAAACCAAAATCGCTCATTAGGCGGCCGCCAGCGATATTGCGTGATGCCCATGGCGTATGATTTAACATAGATTCTAAAAGAACCAATCCAAATCCTTCACGGTGAGAGTGCATAATGTAAAGATCCGATTCACGAATTGCAGACATAACATCGTTGCGATCATCAATCATTAATGGTCTGACATATTCTGATTCTCTAGGCATTAGACCATAACGATTATCATAACCAGTTAAAACTAAAGTAATATCCCATCGACCAACTTGATTAAAAGTATCAACCAATTCATGCATCGCCTTGTTTGGCCAATAACCACCACAAGATAGAAACATCAATTCTGTTTTGATGCCATATTTTTCTCTAAAGCCTGGCATGCCAGTAGAAGATCTTTCATCGATGCCATGACTGATTCTTTTTGCTTTCTTTTCAAGACCTTTTTTCTTAATCCAGTCCCAATCTTCTGGCGCTGAGCAACCGATGTATTGTACATGTTCACAAGCGTGTTTATATGTTTCACTTTCAGAAGGAATGATTAACATGAACAACATTGGAGAAATCTCAGCAATAGCATGAGAACGATTCAAAACAAAATCTTGAACACCAACATCACCACCATGTACCACAATTAGATCCCATTTTTGGCCAAGTATCTCTGCATTACTTGTAACCTTTACACCGTTTCTATCACCTTTGTGTTCACCCGTCAACACAACGGCTTCATGGCCACGGCGTACAACTTCTTCTGCCATATCTCGAACATAGTTTTCAGATCCACCAGGAAAAGGAGGATAACGATGCACAACAAACAGTATTTTTTTCATCCGTATTTTTTCTCCAAAACTTTTGCAATCGCTGGCACTCTATCGTATTGGTGAACGATACAAAATTCTGTTCCTTTATTTGTTTTGACAACATCATTTTCAAACTTAGGACTTGGTTCTAATAGATATGGTTTAAACTTCTGTATCTTTGTTGGATCACCTGTAGTTCCTAATTGACATGCCCATCCATTTTCAGATTTCATGTATAAAGATCTTTCAGTATACGGATGTTGTGAAATCATAAAGTTGAATGTTGATTGATCACAAATAGGAATAGGACGGCCTGTACATGCTACAAAAATATTTAAACATAAATCTTTCATAGCTTTAGCTCGACCACCTAAAACACCTACATTGTAAATTTCATTATCTTTAAATTTCTCATAGATGAATTGACCATAAGTCTCTTTTAGGTTTTGATCACCCCACGGTTCATTCTTATAACGAATACTTTCAGAAGCAAAAACCAAATCTTTATCAACGTAAATGTTTTCTCGCAACCAACGGCCAGGATCTTGTTGAAACACAACATCTTTTACGTCAGTAGTAATTACATTTCGGTGTTTAGATGGATCGATATAATTGTAGATATGAATAAATCTTTCTACATGCACCATCATATTTGATTCATATACAAGATTACCTTGATTGTCAGTTTTAAATCCGACAATCTTAAATCCAGCTTCTTGTACCTTTTGTGCGGTGTCTCTGTCACAGTTCATCAGAATGAGTACTTTCTCACCCTTAAAACCTGACATGTTGATTGAATTGATCCAATATTTTATCTTAGACCAATCATAATTAGTTGAACAACCAATGATCAAATCATTCTCATCACCCATAACATCTCCAATCTGTATCTATTACTTAGTCTTTTTATACCTCTTAATGACGGCAGAAGTTTGACCTGGAGTATCAGCAATATACTTTCTTACCAGTTTTTCTGTGCCATCTTCACCTGCACCATATTCTTCACTCACACTTTTATGTAGTTTGGTGCCTGTTACGTTTTGAATTAATTTCCATGCATCATGTTTTTTCTTATTGTCTAAATGGTATCTTAACTGTTTTTTCTGATCAGATGTGGCAATATTGTGAAACTTAACAAGTTCCATCACACCAATATTACCTGCATATGAGGCTTCTTCTATTTTCTTTTTAGTCATTTCGTGTAAGTTGTAGTATCTTTTGAATTTGAGATTCAACTGTAGATTTTCTGTTTGGCCAGTAAATGTATTCTTTATCGGCAGTTTTAAGTAACTTAGTAAAAAACGGTAATACAAGTTTCTCAACTTGTGTTAATCGTGCTTTGTATTCTTCGGCTGTGTCAGCAGTTTCAGATATTACTTTATTGTATTCTTCTTCTGATACGGCAGAAAAACCAAAATCATCATCACCGTATTCTGCTAAAATTTTATTCAGATCGTAAGCCATTATTTGTCCCAATTTTTCGTAGCATTAAAATTCGCCTGACTGAATTCTAATCTATCAATTAACTTTACTGCATTACCTTTTAATCTATCTACTGCTACAAACCCTTCAGGATTTGTAACTTTAAATCCTTTGTCTGTTCGTAAAAATGTACCTGTAACTTGCCGTATTTCTTGTAACTTTTTCACAATCATATTTTTAGCAAAAACTAAAATGTTTTGCAGGTCAAATATAGATTTTAATTGTCCAGCATTGTTACGAAAAAAACGCATGACTTCTGTTTTTTCTTTAATGCGTTTCTTTTTAGTATCTTCTTTTTTTGCTTCTTGTATTTCTTTATTTAACTTAGCTTCGATCCATGAAATCAACTCTATCGTATGCCTTCTGGTGTCAGTTATTCTTTCACCTTGACGAACTTTTGCATTGTTGAATGTCTTAATATAGGTTTTATACACATCACTCGTAGCAATCTTATTTAACACCAAAGAATTGATCGATTGAAATGTTTTACCTGCGGTAGACAAAACACCTGTAATTTGTTTTGTTTCTTCTTCTGTAAACGATGCAGAACCAGAAGCATCAGTAAACGATGCATCACGAAACCAAACATCTTTTGTATTTCGTAAATAACCAATGTCGATATTAAAAGATGCTTTCATATCGGCCATAGTTTTGCCACTATATGATGTATGAAACACGACACCAACTTGAGCATCTAACATTTTTTTGGCCAATGCACTACTAGTAGGCACAGCATATACGATTGTGTTTGGTTGAAATGTGATATATGATTGGCCTTCAATCGATTGTCTTGTAATATCACCTTTCACAAACATCATGTCACCTTGCAAAATACCTTTAATGCCAAGTTTTGGCAGGTGTTTCAATGCAGCTTTTAGTTTTACATTCAAGCCTTCACCAGGGTGGTTTGCATCAATATCTTCTTCTGTATAGTTTAATTTGGCGGCCTTGTTGAATACTGATTTAGTACCAACGAAGAATTTGCCATTTTCTGGATTAGTACCTGCAAATATGGCAGGTGCGCCATCCCATTTGGTCGTTACATTTATTTTTGTTTGAGAATTGCCAGCCAACATATTGCGTAATGATTGCAAAAAGTTAATTGCGTCACGAGCACCAGAAACACCACGATTTAACACTTCATCCTCGATATGCTCAGCTATTCAAGGTGAACATTCTTGCCAGATTTTTCTTCAGCAAGAAGTACACCTTGATTTTTCTCCATTAAAAAGTCGTTAAAATTAAACATATGTTATTCTTAAATTATATTTTTTTGAATATCTTCCATCTTTTGCGATACTCTTTAATGTTGAGTAAGGAATATTTTTAATACTATTAGCAAAAGTTTTTAGACAATTAAATTGATTTACCAAATTATCCATTTCAACTAGAACTTTTTTGGCTCTAGGATTTTTTTCTCCCTTATGGTTAGGTTTATTCCAATTTCTATTCACACTTTTTGAACCTATGATTCTTTTAGTTTCTTCTGAGTGTTTTTTACCATACATTGGATTATTTTTACCATAAACATCTCTTTTAATCCATTGCCTACAAATTTTTCGTTCTTCTTTGGTAAATTTATTCCAATACTCTTTTAAATAGTCGCTGTTACCACCAAAACCACCAGATGTTAAATTATAAAAAGTATTATCTTCAACAGCATTATATTTTTTTATCCAATATTCTTCTGATTTACTCAATTCCTCAAAATTTTGACATTCTTGCAATATAACTCTTTCAAAATTTTCTTTTCCATATTTTTTTATGGCAGATTTTAATAATTTTCCAGAACCCAAATAATTTTTTTCATGTGTGTTTTTACACATTCCGATGTATTTTTTACCATTAATTTTATTGGTGGTCAAATAGACGAATCCGTACATAAAATTCCCTTCTCATCTATTTATAAAAAAATCATCTTCTACGTGTTCATTAACTGTACTTTATAAAAATACTACTGTTCTTAGTTGCTGATGAAGCATATTCAAAAATATATTTGCAGAAATCATCTTGTTTTCCTGCTTGTATTACATTATAGACTAAACTGATACCAATGTATTTGGACATCCACCAAGTTTTATCTTTTCTGTGTCCTGATTTTGCTTGTAATACTAAATTATCTATGCTATCTTTTGAACCAGATAATTTCTTAAACATCGTTGCAAATTCTTTAAAATCAGAATCTTTTGGTTTATCAATTGGTGTTTGATTTGGTTGCGTAAGTTTCGTTCTTGGCACACCAGATTCTATAGCACCAGCAAATATTACTCCGCCGCCAATTTTTCCACCAGCTGCGGTCTTACCTTTAATTTCTCCTTGCCACGATGATGGTTGTGGTCTACTTGAGAAATTTCTAAACTGTATTTCACCATCTATACCTTCAGATGTGTATTGTATGTAAATATCTTTCGAGTCTGTCATATTACTGCCAAGTTTTATGCCTCTAAACTTAGCAATTAATGGTTTACCGTTATTAAATATTTTAGAATGTGCAGATGTGGCTTTTGGATCTAATTTTTTGAGTGATATGCCGATCAAATTAGTTTTGGCGAACTCATCATAAATGTACCTGTTATAATCTCTAAGTGTTGGCCAACCAGTTTTCAATTTAAAAGATTTTTTGACCATCCAAATATCAGCAGGATTCCATTTGTCATCACCTGTGATACCACTTTCTTTTTTAAATTTTCTCCACTCATTGTAAATAGAATCTACAAAACGACCACCACGATAAAACTTAAAATTCTTTCCTGATCGAGCACCAGGAACTTCTTCAAATATTTTGTTTGCTGTTTTGACAATACTTAAAAACCATTTTTCATCTAGACCTTTCATGCATTGTTTCAAAGTTCTATCGCAATCTGCATCAGCAATTGTTCGTTCAGTAACTTGAGAAATATCACCTAACGGTTTGCCATAGTGTTGTCTAGTTGCACAAGCATAAGCCTGTAGTGATTCTGCTAGTGCAGTTACTTCTGCACCAGCACCTGACTGACTTGAAGTATCTGTATTAACTTTGGTAGGGATTTTCATAATCATTTATTTATCCTACCACAATTACCGTATAATGTCAATCTCCTTATCGCCAGTCCATACTTCCATGTCTGTTCTTATGCGGTTTTCTGTCTGAAGTGTTGTAAATCTACTACAAGCCTTGTTCTTCCACCACTTTATGATGTTGGCCAGACCATGTTTGTCATAGTTTTCCTTGTCTGGCACAAGTTTGTCGGTCTTGCCAAGTACTACATCTTTATAGTTTGAATAACCATAATTTGAATAGTAATATCTTTTCTTTTCGGTCAGACTTTTGGCTTTTTCGATGATGTTCATAAATGAATCATAATGATCTTTATGACTCTTTAATGCTGATTTTGTCATCGCAATTGTAGTATTAATGATCTTCAACTTGCGACTACTTGCATCTTCAGGTACAATAGGGCCACCATTTACATCTTCTACATATTTTACTAAATCTTCATAAGGTTTGCCATGCATCATTGGCAGAAAATCTGAATCAGTAGTGCCAGCAAATCTGAGGTAGGGCTTCATGCCGTCATATTGTGATACAGATTTGGAACTACCATACAATGAAGTTGTTTCAAACAAACAAGTATTCATGCTATACTTTTTGTCAAGCATCGATTTCACTTCATGTGAACAACAGATACCTGCAAGTAACTTTCCGCCAAGATAATTGAAACCGAAAGGTTGCGCTGGCACAATTACAAATCCCATTGCTGCGGCTTTATTAAATGACTTTGTTGTACTTTCTTCATTGGTGATTACACACTCAAGCAATTCATTTCTCGGTTTCATCATAATTGTTGGCGAACCAATACGAATAAAACCAACCCACTTCTGAGTATTTTTTTCTAATACAGCTAATCGTAAGTTTCTGCCTGGACTGGAAAGATTGTTGTGTGATGAAATAATGTCAAGATACAATTGCCAACGACTAGATTCCATTTCAATGACTTCAAAATCCATATCTTGCGGATTCATAGTGAAGTCAGAAAACAAATCTTCTTCGGGACCACAACCAGGCAAAGCAAAAGGTAATTCGGCCAATGAATTCAATTTTTGTTCACGCATGTATTCATCAATGCGATTAAAATCCTTGAAATAATTTTCAAAGACTTTTGAACAATGTAGTGCTTGATCTAGGTTCATTCGTATTGTGTTAATAAATTATGTTTACCTGCTTCAAATAGTCCAATGGCACCAACAAAATCTTTGGTGCAGGCATAGATTTCAACTTCACCATCAACATGCATTGAAGATATTACAAATTCTGTGACTTCATCTTTGTCAATTTTTTCTCTCAATGCATCAAGAACTTCAATCAAGTCATCTTTCATCTTCTTACTTGTTTTTTCAACCTTTGGTTCAAATTGAACTACTTTCATACTTTGATTCCTTCAAATTTAGAATTGAACTTGCGTTCACGATTACCAAAAGTATTAATAGGTTCGTCATCTTGACCTGCATCTACGATACCTTGTTGCGCTGTTGGTTCTGCATCAAACAAACGCATCTTAGCTCTATCAATACCTACCACAAAACGCTTAAAGTGATTAGGATCACCAAAACGATTCTTCAATTGTTTGACCATGATTTGATTTAACTGTTCTAATTCTTCTGTAGAAATCAAAGCAAACATAAAGTCAGCAGTCGCAGGAAGACCAAAAGATTCTGATGTATCTTCTAGACCTGGATCTGTATTTGTAAAACCACTTCTTGTTGTTTGTGTTGCACTCATAACAGGCACAGCAAACTCTACTGCAAGACCACGAAGTTCTTCTGCAATGGCCTTGATATAAGAATATGAGTTTACACTTGCACCTGGTTTGATTCGTGATGATGCACAGATGTTTAGGTAATCAACAAAGATAATATCTGGTCTAAAACTCTTTTTCAGTTGCAGTTCATTAATCAAAGATCTAAAATGCAATACAGAAGCACTTGCAGTTGGATATTCTTTGATGATTAATTTACCATGTGTTTTACTACGCAATACTTCAAACTTTCTTTCGTAATCAGTTTTAGGTATCACATGAAGTTCTTGCATGTCAATGTTCAACAGATTCGCATCAATACGCTCTGCAATCTTTTCTTCTGCCATTTCAAGTGTAATATACAACACATTATGGCCTTGAGATAGACACGATGCAGCCATATGACACATAAACAATGATTTACCAACACCAGTACCTGCCAAAGCGATATTCAATGTTTTGATTGGCAGACCACCTTTAGTGATCTTGTTGAACATGTCAAGGTCAAATTTGATACGAGCTTCTGTCTTGTGATAGAAATCATATCGGCGATCCATATCTTGCATGTAATCGTGACCAATCGATGAATCAAATGAAACTCCAAGTGCTTCACTCAACAAAGTTGGTATTTCACCTTTTGATTTGCGGCCTTGTTTATCATCAAGTATCGATACAGATTCCATAATTGCATTATAGATTGCACGATCTTGGCAGAACTTTTCTGTTTGTTCAATGAGCCATTGTTTTTCTGTATCTTCTTTACGACCTTCGTGTAATTCTTTTAGAAGTTGTATTGATTCACGGACTTGTTCTTCACTTAGATTTTTAGTTTCAGTAAAATTAATTACAAGTGCTTCATGTGTTGGTAGATTTTTGTATTTGTTGATAAACTCTTGGACTTCATTGAATACCGTTTTCTCGGTTAGGTCGTTAAAGTATTCTGCTTTCAGAAAAGGCAAAACTTTTCGTGAATAGTCATCATTGTAAATCAGATTCTTGAGGATTGTTTGTTCTAATCGGTTCATTCGCAATAATTATTTCTGTAAGAATATCTCCCATCATTGTAACAAATTCTTGATCATTTTTCAATAGATCAGGATCATGATTACCTGAGTGCAGAATATTGTAACTAAATTGTAGTTTAGGAATGTCTAGTTCCCAAGAGAATCGAACTGTACCATAAGAAAAAACTACTGATGAATATCTACCATCAGTAATTTGAACCCATGTTACATCATCTACAGGTGAGTTTTGAAATCTATACTTCGGTAACTTCTTCTTCCGAAACATCCTCTCCCATAATGCTACCATAGGAGATAGAATATTTCTTCGAAATGAATTCTTTAAACTTAGCATTTTTTAGAATATCTTTCCAAAATTCTTTTGTGTTAGTATCAGATTCACGGAACTTCTGACTATCAATTTCACCAGTTTCTTGATTTACTTTTGCATACCAACCAGCTGTAGGTTTCGAAACAAAGTTTCCTTCAAGAGCAATTTCAAGTAGACCTGAATATTTGTTGATACCACCTTCAAATGATACTGTGACAGGAATTTTAGATTTTTCACGAACATAACGAGACTTTTCAACATTGATGATAAAGTTATAACCAACAATATCACCACCAGTTTTTTCTTGCTGACGGCCAAGAATCCAGATTGTATCAGCAGAGTAGTAAGAACCTGTACCACCACCAACAATATCTTTTGGAAACATGCCAATTTCTTTATAAGTGTGATTGACAACAACCATTGGTACATCTTTAATTGTAAGATGTGGTGTAATCATACGAAACAATGATTTGATTTGTTTTGCACGGGTCATGTCTGCAACAGATTTGCCTTCAAGTGAATCTTCAACTTCTTTACGAGAAGCCAAATTACCAATTGAATCGATTACAATAATTACATGGTCTGTTTTTTCCAGGCCTTGCAATTGATTCATAATATCATGTTTCAATTCTTCTACATCAGTAATTGGTGTATGAAGAACACGACCCATATCAATATCAAATGTTTCAAAATATTTCTGTGGTGTGCCAAATTCTGAATCATAAAATAGAACAACAGCATCACTATACTTCTTCATGTATGCAGATGCCATTAATAATGCAAATGCTGTTTTGAAGTGTTTAGATGGACCTGCCAACATTGTAAGACCTGGTACAAGGCCGCCATCTAACCTGCCTGATAGTGCCACATTAATCATAGGCACATCAGTAGGAATCATATCTTTTTCAGTAAAGAATTTTGATTTTTCAAGAATAGACGATTCTTTAATTGTCGTATTCTTTTTCAGTTTGTCTAATAAACCCATGTTAAAATGAACCTCCGTCAAGTTTGGTAATCTTAGATTTAGGGATAACTTCGTTTATATCTTCCATATCATATTGTATCACAATATCATCATCATCGTCAACCTCTATAATCTTTTCTTCCCCATCTTCTACCGTAATAATCTTCTTTTTACGGGTTTGTTTGAATGTTTTTTGAGCGGCAATTAAAAGTAAGATTGCCAATGGGTCAAATACGATAATGATTGTAATAATAACAGATCGTACAGCTTTATCTATAAAAGATGGGTCTGCTTTATCAAAGAAAAGTTCGGCGACATACTTAATTGGACCAATTTCTGCCGTCAGTTTATTTTCTTCTGCAAGTAAAGGTAATTTTTCAGTTGTAATTCGTTTGATTTCTGCTTGTGTTTCTTGTATCTGCCGGTCAATTCTATTCGTGGCCGTTGCAGGGTCACCTGCACGTTGTAACAGATATGTCAATCGTTCTTTAGCAATCTTTTCTTGTGCTTCGATGTTTCTTAACTGTACGGTGTTTGCACCAGAAACAATTGTAGAATCAATGTGTGCTTTTGAAAGATAACCAAAAATACCCATCGATGTAATTGTCATTAACAAAAACACCGCAATTGAAAAGTATGTTTTAAGTAATTTACCTGCAAATGACCAATTGTTGTATAACCAAGAAATTGTAACCAGTTTAGCAATTTCAAGTATCGATCCCATGATAACAACTGGCCAAAAAGAACCAGGAAATATCTGTGCCAAACCAATGATTGAATAATATGCGGCTACTACTGACAATGCGATTGCAGTTACAAATGGCAACCACACTTGAGAATTAATTTTAATCATGCGAAAAAGTCCTCTAATGAACTCTGTTTCTCAACATGCCAACCCATACAATCAAGAATAATCTTAATTGGTTCAATAAAGGATTTCTCGAACTGTAATTCATAATCAATGTACTCATGTAAACCTAGTTCGACTGGCAATCTGTTTGGATATGAAATGACTGTATCTTTTACAGGATTAGGTGTTTTGAGATAAGAGAATTTTAATTTTTCACCATCTTGTATCAAAGGGTATTTTTTTGTTAAATCTTTTTCTTTAAGAATGTAATTGTATATCAACGCACCTTTGACATGAATTGGTGTACCTTTCTTATATATCGATATAGAATCAGAGTATTCTCTGATACCATTCACGCCTCTTGGAAAAGAAATATCTTCAGGCGGAAGTTTCTTAAACTCTGCACGAAAGTTTGCAATAAATTCTTGAACTGCTGCTTCATCTTTGGTAATCATAATTTTAATGAGCAAAGACATTTTCTCACGAATAGCAGAAGGCGTAGATGATTTGACCATTTCAAGACCCATCACCTTCATATCAGGTTCATCGTATGCAACACCTTCGTTATTATACACATGCATAATATAGCGTTTCTTGGCAGTCCATACACCTTTGTCAGCCAAAGCTTCACGCTTCATTCTCATCTTTTGCGAGTATGCGTGAACGTAGTCAGCAAGTTCTTGATAGCTCTGATTAATAAATGGTTGTATTTTATCCTCACAGACCTTGTCCATGAAGGAGATAATTCTTGGAGTTTTCTTCTCACCCGTATACACTTTATCAACGAGTTCACCAAGGCGGAGATAAATCGAGTCTGTATCTGATGCGATGACATAATCATTTTCCGTTTTTAATAATTTGTTCATAAATTGATTCAACTTCTTTTCAATCCATCGAATAGAAAGTTGACCTGCCATTGTAACTGCAAGTGCCTGGCGAAGATCATAGAAACGGAAATACTGAGAACCTAATGCACCATAAGCAGAGTTAAGTGAAACTTTCTTTGCTAGTTGTAGATTATTATATCTCGCCACTAGTTTACCAATTTCATTCTTCTTTACTTCATCTTTTTCGTTTACATAATCTTGTTTAGCCTTCAACATCATTTTCTTAAACTTCTTACGATCTTCATACATTTCTTCCATCATTTTTGGCAAGAAACCTTGAATATCGGTGCGAAAGAATTGGCCATTTGGTGTGAGTGTAACACCATTTAGATTTTTTGTGTCAATTTTTTGTTCAAGCATTTTATCAACATTGACACCTTGCATCAACACCTGACGCATTTCATCAGTATAATCATCAGATTCAACAAGAGTTTCTGGTGAAATATTATACTGCATCATCAGGTGAGGGTACAAAGAATCAAGGTCAAATGATGCGACCCATGGATGCATACCAACTTGTGGCTCTTTTACATAAGCACCTTCAAATGCAGAATCTTTTCGTTTGACAACCTTTGGCGGCACAATGATTCTTTTAGCCAGAAGGTGAGAATAGATAAGAGAATCCCACATTCTTGTTTGAGCAAAAACATCTTCATAATTAGTTTTTGTGTCGTATGCCAGAGTAATGGCCAACTGTAAGAGTTTTAGTTTATCTTCTAGTTTGACAACAAGTTCTACGTCTTTAATATTATACTCAATAAACTTTTGATAATTCAACCGATACAACTGGTGTAGATTATCATATTCAGAATAATCTAATTTCTTTTCACCTAGTTCGACATGTGCGATGTTATCAAGTCTGTACGATTCTTGTGATTTGCCGCCTGGCGCATACCATTTGTAAAGCTCAATATAATCAAGAGCAGCAACACCGGAAATATTATACGCAATTAGTTCTCTCCCGTTAAAAGTGGTTCTTCTTTCCCACACATTATTCCATGGTGAAAGTTTACGCATTTCATCTTCGCCAAGAAGATTTTTAAAACGATTTACGAGATAAGGAATATCAAAGAATTCAGTATTCCAACCTGTAATAATATCGGGATAGTTATCTTGCCAATCTCTTAAAAACTTTTTACATAACGAAACTTCATCATCACATTTTATATAAACTTCTTCACCTTGCACTTCATAGTCACCACAACCATAAACAGTAATGCCACCATTTAATTGGCGAACAGCAATAGCCGTGATAGGTTCACTTGCACGATATGGATCAGGAAAACCATTTTCAGAACCGACCTCAATATCGATGATTGCAATCGATAGTTCGTTTTGATCCCACTCTATTTGTGCTTTGAATTCATCAGCAATGAAGGCATACTCATATCTATCATTTCCAAATATTTTGAAATTTTCTACACCGTCATATCTCTTAACAAAGTCACGAGCTTCACGAATCGATTCGAATCGCATAGCCTCAAGATTTTCACCGAAAAGAGTTTTAAAATCGGTAGGTTTTTTGGTTGGCAAAAACAAAGTAGGCGAGTATTGAACTTTCATCCGTACTCGCCTACCTTTTTGCACACCACGGTAGAGAATGTTGTTGCCTTGTACAACAACGTTTGTATAGTATTTACTCACAGAGCTTTCGCAATTTGTATTCCAGAACCAAAAATAGAATTGTATTGATTTTCTAATTCAACAACAGGATTTGTAATGACTAAAATATCAGAACATTGTAGTTCGATTCCTGTTTTGAATTCTTGACTATACTCTAAAAATGGAGAAAAAGCAATACCACCAGAATCATTTTGACTACGAGGTGGCACAGAAACAACTTGTACAGGTTGTTTGATTTTTACAGGTTTATCACCGTCAATGGTTACATCACCTAAAAGTGTGTGATTAGTTTTCAACGTTATTAGTTTTATCATTCATATCCTCAATTTTAACAAATGCATAACCTTGTTCAGTTAATTCTTTTTGATAAAGTTTTGCTTTTTCTTCACTCATAAAAAATTTGAAAGCCTGACGGGATTCATCAATCTTATTTTTAAAAATAACTTTATACATTTACAACAGTCTCCGCATCAAGTACAGTTAATGTGAGCCAGCGTTTTGGAAAAAGCATTTCACGACCACGAAAGTCATTCATACTGTAATTAGGATCTTGCACAAGTCCAATCAATTCAACCATATTATCATAGTCACGCAGGAATAAATCATATTTTTCTGCTTGAATTGTTTTGTGCTCTTGGGCTAATTTTTTTGCTAGTTCACGGGTGTTCATTCTTTTCTTTCCTCAAAGTCATAGAAAAAATCATTGTTGTTTCGAGCAGAATGTTTATTGAATTTTTCTACTGAATACAACTTTGTTGCTATTTTAAAATCTGGTCTCTTAAACTCTGGCACAGTCAAAGATGCATCATAGAATAATGTTTTATTGTTAGGTTGTGCGGCAAATTGTCCGTTGTCTAACTTAATAAAATTATAACTCTTATGTTCTTCTACTGTTTCAGAAAATCCTGTGTTTAGATAACCAGGGTCGTTTTGGCAAAAATCTACGGTGAACATATACTCACCAAAATGCCATGTTTTGTCTTTGTCTAAGAATTTACACTTCAACATTCGAAGGTTATCTTTTTCAATGACAGTAAAATTATAACTCAAACAGTCCCAAATTTGCAAGTAATCCAAAGGTAAAGATGATGTATTTAAGTCTTTTTGCCTTGATACAAATGCATGTAATGGGAGTTTATCATACAATGCACCATAATTTGGCAGTAATGCTTCGATTCTAAATGCCTGGCCTTTGATACATTTTAAACTGATCCATATGCAAGGCTCGAGCTCTCCATGACCTTTTTCAAAGTCATAGAGAAACTCTTTTTTAACAAAGCATTGGATTGGAGGTAAATTGTGAACAAGAAATGCCATAATAATCTAACATAAAAATTTCACTTTAACATAAACAATGTTGTAATGAGTATTTAGTGTTTAATCTGAGACCAAACCTTCTGTCTAATTTGATTAGTTAAAGAGTCTGGCAGAGGCACATAGTCTAAATCTAATGCATCTTTTTTGCCATTTTTCCAAGACCAATCAAAAAACTTTAATACTTCTTGGCTTGATTTTTTATCAGTTGGATCTTTATACATGATAATAAAACTTGCGCCTGTAATTGGCCAAGCTTGAGTTCCTCTTTGATTCACTAATGAAATGCCCATGCCTGAAACACTAAACCAATCAGCGTTTGCTGCGGCAGCTGCAAAAGTAGAATCATCTGGATCTACATAAAGACCATTTCTATTTTCCATTCTAATGTGAGGTATTTTATTTTTCTTTGCATATGCATACTCAACATATCCAATAGAACCTTTTACTCGCTCAACATTTGCTGCAACACCTTCATTACCTTTACCACCAACACTTGATGTGGCTGGCCATTTTACTGATGCGCCTTTACCAACATTTGCACGCCAATCTTGGCTAACTTCATTCAGATAATCAGTAAAAATAAATGTAGTGCCAGAACCATCAGCACGATGCACCACAGTAATTGTTTGATTTGGAAGTTTTGCGGAAGGATTTAATAAAGCAATTTTTGGATCATTCCACTTTGTAATTTTTCCCATAAAAATTTCTGCAAGCACAACACCATTTAACCTAAGTTCACCTGGTTTGAAACCCTCAAGATTAAAAACAGGAACTACGCCACCAAGAACAGCTGGAAATTGCACTTGACCATTCTTATCTAAATCTGCACCTGATACCGGTGCATCTGTAGCACCAAATGCAACGGTCTTAGCATTGATTTGTCTTACACCACCAGACGAACCAATTGATTGATAATTTAATCCAACGCCAGTTGTCTTTTTATATCCTTCAGCCCATTTAGAATAAATTGGATATGGAAATGTTGCGCCAGCGCCAGTAATATCTGCTGCGTGTGCTGTAACGGTAAATGCCGCCAGTAGTGTCAGTAGAATTTTTTTCATTAAGTTCTCCTTATTAATAGAAGCAAAAATGCTTCATTAATATGTATTGTGTTGCAACATTTCCAATGTTACAAAAGTATGAATTTTATATGAATCTTTTGTTACATTAACTATTTAATACTTTTGCAACAGAAGTAATTACAGCAGCAATACGGCCAATATCACGCAATTGTTCGACTGTGTAACCTTCTTGTTTCAAAGTACTGTAATGAGCACTAATACAGAAATGACATTTGCCAACAATTGATGCAGCCAAACTATATGCTTCAAAATTTACTTTACTAGTGCCGCCATGTGTTGCGATTGCGTTCATTCTTAATTGTGCAGGAAGACCTTTCAAACGATCATCATTTGCCATTTCAACAAATGGATACCAAATGTTAGTCATAGCCATGAGCGATGCAGCTGTTAACGCTGCGTCACGCTCTCTGGTATCCTCCAGACCTGACTGAATAAAAGCAACGAGTTTTCCGTTACCTGTTGCCATTGCTGCTGCGAGGGCGCAACCTTGAGCAATGGTAACATCAATAGTGCTACGATTAATAACGGAATCCAAATTGAGTTTTGTATCTTTCGCATATTCTGGTAATGCCTCCTTAATTTGATCGACCCAAATCATTTATTTCTCCTTGATTTTAATGTGCTGCCCATTCAATTTTATCAAGGTCTATTCCTTCTTGTACCATTTCCCATAAAGGACTCATCGACCTTAAATGATTTACTTTTTTCTTCAGTAGATCTATCGTAAAATTTATATCTTCTTCTTTAGTAAATCGTCCAATAGAAAATCTAATCGATGAATGAGCAAGTTCATCTGACCTTCCTAACGCACGTAAAACATATGATGGTTCTAAACTAGCTGAAGTACATGCTGAACCAGATGAAACAGCAATATCTTTTATGCCCATCAATAATGATTCACCTTCAATATAATTGAAACTTATATTTAAATTGTGTGGTACACGATTCTTTAAACAACCATTAATATAAACATGAGGAATTTCTTTTAAACCATCAAGTAAAAGATCACGCATTTTTTTGATATTATCATTTTCTTTGTGCATTTCTTGTTTAGCAAGTTTGAAAGATTCTCCCATGCCTACAATTTGATGTGTTGGTAAAGTCCCAGATCTTAAACCTCTTTCGTGGCCACCACCATGTATCTGTGCTTCTAATCTAACTCTAGGTTTTCTTCTTACAAATAATGCTCCAATGCCTTTCGGCCCATAAACTTTATGTGCAGAAAATGACATTAAATCTACTTTTAATGATTGCAAATCAATGTCTACTTTTCCTGCTGCTTGAGCACTATCAACATGAAAAATAATTCCTTTTTCTCTACAAATTTCTCCTAATTTAGCAATATCTTGTATTACACCTATTTCATTATTTACAAACATTACAGAAACTAAAATTGTAGAAGATTTTATAGAAGAAATAAAATTCTCAATATCAATTAAACCATCATCTTTTACATCTAAGTAAGTTACTTCAAATCCTTCTCTTTCTAATTCTCTACATGTATCTAATGTTGCTTTGTGTTCTGTTTTGATTGTGATAACATGATTGCCTTTTTGTTTATTGAACTTACAGGCACCTTTTAATGCCAAATTAATCGATTCAGTAGCACCAGAAGTCCAAATTATTTCTTTCGAATCACAGTTAACTAAATCAGCTACATTTTTTCGTGCTTCTTCAACAGCATCTTCTGCCTTCCATCCAAAAGCATGACTTCTTGAAGCAGGATTACCAAAATTTTGATATAAAAAAGGTATCATGGATTCTACAACTCTAGGATCAACAGGAGTTGTAGATGAGTAATCAAGATAAATTGGAAATTGCATTATAAAGTTTCACCACCAACGGCACGATTACATGCACACAATTCACCTGTTTGCAAAGCATCTAATACACGCAAAGTTTCTTCTGGTGAACGGCCAACATTTAGATTGTTTACTGTAACATGTTGAATCACATTATCTGGATCAACGATGAATGTAGCACGTAATGCTGCGCCAGCTGGCTTATAGAATACACCAAGTTGACTAATAAGACCTAAATCACGATACTCACTATCTACGTCATAACCTGGACGCTGAGTGTCAGCAAACTGAATGTGTTTGATCTTAGAAAGATCTTCATGGGAGCGTTGCCATGCTAATTTACAGAATTCATTGTCTGTAGAACCTGTTAATAGAACCGCATCACGATCCGCAAAATCTTGAAAGAGTTTATCGTAAGCCACAATTTCTGTTGGGCATACAAATGTAAAATCTTTTGGATAGTAAACAATTACTTTCCATTTGCCTTCAAATGATTTTTCTGTAATATCAAAAAAATCGTCTTTACCTGGATTAATACCTACAACTAAAAATTTTTCTAACTTGTCACCTACGGTTTTCAATTCAATTCTCCTTGATAGTCAATTTATATCAGTACTACTACTATGATAGTACTTATCAATAATATATCAGGATTTACATTATATGTCTAATGATATTTTCCTATTTACCTTATTGAATTTCTCAATTGTTGGATTACCTGATCAATTTCGCCTCTAATGCCGCCATTGTATTCAGGTATCCAACATTTTACTCGGTTTAAAAATGCAATAAGGGCTCTTGGATCCATTATGCAATTAAACCAGGTTTGTAAACCACTTTACCATTTTCACGCATCGCAGTTAAAGATTGTTTCTTTAAATTGTTCTGATCATATGATACGTGGACCCAACCAGAATCAGGAATACCTGGTGTATAGAATTCCAAAATTACTTGTGTAAATTGAAAGTATTGTTCGATGTATTTTGCTAAATCGTAATTTGAAACTCCTGGTATTTCAATATCAGCAGCTTGACCACGACAATGATCGGATGTGCGTGACCCGCCTACGGCAGCGTTCACATCAGGGTGTCTGAAGCCGGAATTCACTTTGATGCCACGACCCCAGGCATCACGTAAAGGTTGTAAAACATAGGTACACAAAACTCTAAGATTTTCAATCTCAGCTTCACCTGGTATATTCTCTAAACCTTGACGCAGAGCAGTTTCGCTCTTAATCATTTCTTCTAATGAAAAATTAGCTGTTAGTTGCATTTCTTTTTTCCTTTGTCAGATTTTTAATTATAATACTTTTATCTACAAGTTCATAATCTAACGTATCACCCACTCGCCAATCTAATTCTTCCACCAACTTATCTGGTAATTGAACGATTGCATCACCAAAACAGTCAATCGCCACTACCGTTGCATTGTAACTCTTTGACATTTTCCACCTCAATATTACATTGTTTAAGAAACTTTAAACCTTCATCACTCCTATATGTATCTCTGTAAAATACTCTTTTGATTCCAGATTGGTGAATAAGTTTTGCACAATCTAAACAAGGTGCATGTGTTACAAACAAATCTGCATCTTCTGTGGAGTTAGTAGATTTAGCCACTTTTGCTATTGCGTTTGTTTCTGCATGAAGGACTTCTGGTTTGGATCTAATGACAAAATCACCATCATCATAATAATCTGCAAATTCACAGTCATTATCCCAACCAGATGGCATGCCGTTATAACCAATTCCAATGATTGTATTGTTTTTTACAATAACACAACCAACTTGAAGGCGCCGAGCAGAAGATAATTGAGAATAAACTTCGGCCGCCTCCATATGAGCGACCTTAAATTTATTCTTCATTTTTTTCTACTTTATTTTTTTTCTTATCACGTACTATAATAGTAGACATGAGGTGAGATTCTATCATACTCTTTTTGAAAGAAGTATGGTCACCACCAGATAAACCAGCCAGCAGTCTTTTTGTTGACTTAGGCATTTTGAATGTTTTGTTTGGTTTCATGATATATATATCCAAAGTTAATTTTAGAGTTAAAAAATGGAGGCGAAAAAATCGCCCCCATGTGTTTAAGCCGGAGAATTTTCTTCTTGTAATAGTTTAGGAGAAAATTGTTTTAACTCCTTACCTATCTCAATTTTCTTAGGCTTTTTGTGTTCAGGAATTACATTGATAAGACCAACACGCAGAATACCATCCTTAAACTCAGCGCCTTGAACTTCAATGGTGTCAGCTATCGTCAGCTTCTTAGTGAACGATCTGGTACCAATACCTCTGTGTAGATACTGAATATCAGCCTGACCTTCTTTCTTTTCACCTGTAATTGTCAATGTACTATCCTCAACAGTAATTTCAATTTCACTTTTGCTGAAGCCAGCTACAGCGAGCTCAACAACATAACGAGACTCATCAAGTTTAATGATATTGTGTGGAGGGAAAGTAGATGTGGCTTTTTGGACATCCATATTCAACAGTCTATCAACATCATTAATAAACTTTTCAAATCCAAGTGTAGAATGAGCCAATGGCCCGAATGTAACACGTCCTAGTGTCATAGTTTTCTCCTTTTAAGCGAGTTAATAATTGTGACCCATTAGGCGTCACAGTTTTATTTATCCAGTTTTACGAAGGCTGCCTTGTTAGCCAAGTATGTGCGTTGAGGGTTAGCTTCTTCATAAACCCGAATAAATTCCATTTCGTTCATACGATAAACATCATCATAGTCTAAAGTATAAACTACAGTTCCTTGATAAATGTTTTTTAGTCTTACAGGATTCTTCACTTTTTCCATGGCGTATCATTTCAGTAATCTTGTGATTTTTTACCAATATTATATTTAGGAATTAATTCCCATTCATCTTTATCTTTGAAAGAAATAATTTTTATCTGATGAAGTGGTGCAATATTGTTTTCCATAATTCTAGAATTCAAAATTTTAACGAGACCCCATTCTTCTAATAACTTAGCTATTGCATTACGTCTTTGTACATCATTCTCTGAAATGTTAGATGGTTTACCGTCAAGGGCAAAAAGTTCCTTAAAGTGTACGATATAATATCTGCCTTGTTTGTGTAGTATGTGGCAAGATTGGTATAATACTTTTTCTTTGCGTGACGATACACCAATTCGAGTAAGTGTTTCTCTTACTTTTAAGAAATCATCTTGTTCATTGAGAGTAACCTCAACAAATTGTGTAAGGTCGACCATATCACTTCCTTAATCCACCGGTATCGGTTTGTTCTTTTAATTGTTGGATTTGTTCATTACTAAGTAGGCGGATCGCTTCACGAGCTTTTGCGTCTGATAGTCCATACATGATCTTGACACATTCTAAATCTTCACCTTTTTCAGCCTTAACCCACTTAGCAAACGGCCTTTTCTTAGACCGTATGGTATTTAGTAAAAAATCGTTCTGACACTTATTATCTAGAAAATGCCGGCGGTTCATCTCGTTTGCATACATTATACAGTCAAGATGGTAGGATAAAGAACGATTTGTAAGAAAAGGACTGTACTTTTTCTCAGTCTCCTCATCAATAATTAACTGTTTTTTACCTTGAAGTATCTGGTTTACATAATCAAATGGACTCATATTACCATCCTCATAAGGCCAATTGTATCGATTGTCGTTAAGAGCAAGTAGTTAGCCAGCATTCCAAAACTTCTGCGAGTCCAAGCAGCCCAAGCATAGATGCTGCAACCGAGAATCCAAATAGGATAGAGATATAAAAGGGGCGGAGTGGGTACCGTGAGAGCCATTGTAATCGAACACCCAATACTAATAGCCCAAGCAAGCAACTCAAGCAAAAAACGAGCAGAGTTAGAATTCCAATCATCTTTGATCCATTCTATAGTTGGTCTTAATAAATCGTTCATACAAACTCACAATTCACCATCAATTCTGTTAGACATGCAACAGTATTAATTTCTTGGTCAGCAACAAAAGCCGACTTGTATTGATAGTCAGCAAGAATAATGACCGCTTGAGGAATCGAAGCTGGCTTTAATGTATCATACAAAGCATCATAAATTTTACGGAAAAATAAATTCTGATCCATATCGTTTGATGCAACCCATTTACGAATTGCACCAAAATCTTTTTCAGAAATATACTTTACAATTTCTTTGATAGACACATCACCAATCTGTGCCAAAATTCCTGTATCGATTGCACCAAATTGTGAATAACGCTGTAGTTCATTTAGAACACGGCGAAAATCTGGAAAATGTTTTTTGATTAGTTCAGCAATAACTGATTTGTCAAAGTCAATTTTTTCACTTTGCAAAATCGATTGAATACGCTTGAAGAACTGAGTTGCCATCTTATCTTTCTCACCGTTTTTGAGTGAGAATTCAACAACGGCACAACGAGAATGAAGCGGATCAATAATGCGATTCTTAAAATTACAAGTAAAGATGAATGAACAATTACTTGCAAATTCTTCAATCGCATTACGCAAAGCAGGTTGAGTTGAATTTGGATTTAGATAATCAGCCTCATCGATGATAATGACTTTCCTGCCACCGGAAAGGCTCATCGATGAGGCATAATTTTTAATCTTGGTACGAAATGTGTCAATGCCTGATTCGTCAGAACCATTGATTACTAGATAATCGCACCCTATTTGATGACACATCGCTTTCGCTACGGTCGTTTTGCCAACGCCGGCCCCACCAGTCAATAGGAGATTGGGAATGTTTTGCTGCTTCACGTACTCCTGAAATGGTTTTTTCAGGCGCTCTGGCAGAATACAATCTTCTACTGTCTGAGGGCGATACTTCTCTGTCCATAATAAATGTTCCATGGGAACCTTTCACATAAATCATAATAAATTAAGCTTTTTCAAGTTTAGAACCAGACTCAGTTGAGATCCAGTATTTCAATGCCACATTCTTGTTTACAAATTTACCAATACCTTTAGATGAAATTTGTACAGTATATGCACCAGGCATAATCTTATCAAGATGTTCGGTCTTAAAAATCATTTTATATTTGTTGCCATTACCTTCACCAATTTCAAGTGAATTAGTATGAGCAGCATCATTTGTAAGGTCAGTACACACCACATTTACTTTTTTTCCATCAGATTCAACAACAACATGAGGTGAGGACAATACAGATGCACTACGCAGAGTCCATGCAAAATCATCAGCAGTAAAATCAAATGTGATTTCTGGATCTGGCATCGCAATTTCTTTCTCAGGCGGCGTAATGATCATCGTTGGTTCACAGAAACGATACTTTGTGCGACTACGACCTTTGTTATTTACGATGACAATGTTCTTACCTTCAAACTCAAAGGTAGTATCATCTTTGCTAAGAGAGATTACAGATAAGAAATTGTTCACATCAGAAACACCAAAATCAGTAGGAATATCCTCTGCAATTGTGGCTTCTGCTAGAACATTTTTTAGTTTTGATACGGTCTTGAGCGTCTTACCTTTTTTAAAGTAGATGCCTTCATTGATAGAACCGAAATTCTTTAATACAGAAATTGTATTGCTTGAAAGTTTCATTTAAATACCTCATAATTAAGATTTGTCATTCACAGAGTATAATATATCATGTTCATACAGAAACATGAGGCAACAAAGAGCATGTGCTAGATGGTGTTTACTTGATTCTGGATCAATCTGTTCACCTTCTTTCCATGCCCACACATGCCTTTGTAGTGCATCAAAATACCTACGTTTAGAATCAGGTACATGCTTCCAATTATTAGGTTCATACTTTTCTGCACCAAATGTCAATACATCAACTGTGGCTTTTAATGCAAGTGGTGGCAGTAAACCATATTGTAATTTACCACCATCAAACTTGCGACCACCAGTTTTTGCATTTTGAGATTTTGCTACTTCTTGCTTTGAAGCCATTACAACTTACCTGTATGTGCTGCAACTGCTGGCATATCACCTGTAAATGGATATGTTCCAATGTGTTGAGTTTTCATCCATGGGCATAACCAAACTTGGCCACCAATCTTACGCCACAACTGGCAGAACATATAATCTTCACTTAGATAGCGATCAGATCCGCCACCTGTTGCTGAATCTTTTGTATCAATAATGGTATCAAAGTAAGCATGAATGTATCGTGAACCATCAAAGTTAGCTTGGCCAACATGGTCAGGTTTATATCGTAACTGTGGAAATGCCTTCTCAAGTTTTTCAAATACATGACGCTTGATCATCATATAACCAGTACCAATTTCCATAACTTCAAGTGGCTCTGTAACTTGGAAAGTTTTAGTGCCATGTACCACATTGAATACATATTCACCAACTAATTTTTCTAATTCTTTTGGTTCCATATCAGGCCTACTTCTTGCTGCCTGAGCGATGTTACCCCAATTGATTGACTTCTTAGGATAAGGACCGCCAATTACATCTTTATCAAGAGCCATCATAGCCAAAACATCTTGTGGATTGTAATGAATGTCCGAATCTAAGAACAACATGTGTGTACAACCAGAACGGAGAAATTCGTCAACGAGATAGTTTCGTGCTCTTGTGATAAGAGATTCGTTGAAAAGGAAGGAGAATTTTGAATCGATGCCGTACTTAGACATTACTGATTGTAAATCTAAGCAGGATTTAACGTACAGGCCGTGGGCCATGCCGCCGTACATTGGTGTTGCTACAAATAATTTATTTTGTTTTAGATCTTCAAGTTTAACTTTGATTTCCATAATGTACCCATAAAATGAAAAAGAGGAATCGACATTATTATTTATCGATTCCTCTTTGCTTTTCCTAAACTATTTTAGGCAAAAGCACGCTCACCTTGTGAACGAATTGCGGCGATGCCTTCAGCGACCATGCGCTTTGTCGGGCTGCCAAGGCGATAGAAAGAAACTTTGTCGCCGTTTGCATTGACACGGCTGTTCAGGTAAATTGCATGACCTTCGTTACGCAGGTCATTGATGACTGCGGAAGGATTAGCAACACCGAAAAGGCTCTGCATCTTGGTTGCGGTAAGTGTGTTGTAGGCGCTGTCTTTGGAAAGATAGGCGAGGACTTTGGACTTAACTGACATTATATAAAACTCCATTAAAAAGGTCTCAACAAGGTAAAAATGTATTGAGCGGAGACCGTTCACTCAATAAACATATAGTATCATAGGATGCGCTACTTGTCAAGAGATTTGTAGGCAAAGAAATAAAAAAGAACCGTTGTTGCCAACGGTTCAAGTGCCGAACCATTAGAAAGGCGATGCTGCATCAGCTTCAGGTTTGACTTCTTCTGCCACAGGATCTGGTTGAGGTGCCAGAATATCATCGGCAGAAGCTCCTGCATCAACTTTGGTATACAGGTCAACAAACGATGCCTTAGTGTCATCATCAAAGCGATTCAAACACAAAGTAATTGCCTTCATCTTGTCACCAAAGATGCCGTATGTTTCAACGATATGCACAAGGCGGCGAGTAGAAATCACTTCATCACAACCGCCATCAGCAAATGTTTTACGAATTACATCAGCCCAAGTAACAAGTTTCTCGGCGAAATCATCGTCAGCTTTGCCAACTGATGCCAATTCTTTCTCAATAATTTTACGCTCAGTTTTTACTGGCGGAAATTCTTGTTCCATTGTGGTACGAAAACGCTCAAGAAAAGCTTCATTCAAAACGTTGGTGAACATATAACGACCATCATCTGAACCTTTACCTTTTGTATTTGCCGTAGCAAACACGGTGAAACCAGGTGCAGGTGAAATCAATTCGCCTTTCTTTTTCAGCATAAACGGTTTGCCTTCAAGTACACGCTGCAAAGAGGAAAGATTCTGAGCACCATAATCAATCTCATCGATACACAGAACGGCACCTTGACGAGCAGCAGTAGTCACAGGACCATCACGCCATTCCATATTACCATCAATCAGAACATAGTTACCAAGTAGATCACTCTCATCGGTTTCAGGTGTCATCGATACGCAAACAAACTTGCGTTTAGCTTTGGCACATGCCTGTTCAATTGACATGGTCTTACCGTTGCCAGAATGACCAGAAATGAAAACAGGAAAAAAACGCATCGATGAAACGATTGACATTACATCTTCAAAGTTACCAAACGGCACATAGTTTTTGTATGCAGTCGGCACTAGATTTGTTTCATCTAGGTCTGTCGTAACATTACTGATACGATGATTTGATTTTTCAACAGGTTTAGCCATAGGGATCACTTGAGCTTGTAGAGCAGGCATGGTATCTAGTTGAGTAGAAGGCACTCTATAAACGCCACGTTTTACACGGTTCGCTTCATCATTAGTGAACCAATAAGGATGAGCGATACCAATACTCTTACAAATATCGGTAATTTCTTCCTTTGTTGCAGTAGGTCTGCCAAGTTTAAGTAGGGCAGAAAGAAACTTTTGACGAACTTCGGCACGTTTACTCATAATATAAAACTCCTATCAAATTTAATTATATAAAAAACCCAACAACTTATGCGGCAATACCTTGAATGAACCGAGATACTAACACACGATTTACCGCTCGCTTCTTATTATACTTGGCAAAGGCAGTTGCCAATTTACGAGCAGAGAATTTGCCTTCTACTTCAATACCATTTTCATCATCTGTGGTCAATTCTTGGCCGCCAGAGATAAAGAAAAAGTTTTCATAACCTGGTAGTTTGCTTGTAAGAAACTTTTCATCTTTGAATTGTTTCAAAGTTTTCTTGACCAATTCTTCGGCAGCTTCACGACCAATTTCAGCACCCATAACCCAATAGTTCTTACCATTTTCATAGAGGTATTTGTTTCTGGCAATATGCTTTGCTTCACTACGACCCTCAGCAATAAAGAAACCAAACACACGAGCACCAGTTGTCTTATTAAACCATTTCAAAATGTTAATTGGAATATCTTCACTAAAATTTAAAGTCATTTTGGCTTCAAACTTATTCTGCCGATCACGGATAATGTAAACTCGATCACTAGAATTGTAATACCTAGGAACTTTCTTCATTTTAGGTTGATTCGTTGCGTTATCAATAACTTCTTCTTCTGACCAATAATTTCCTAAACTGTCAGCATCACCATCATGCACAACAACCAGACTACAAATATCTAAGTTATGATTGCGTTTAAAATTTGCCATAATTTCAGCAGTTGCAACAATAGCTTGTGTCATTGGAGTGTTGTTCAATTGTTCTGATTCTGGTCTTGGTGAATAACGCCGATCTTCTTTATAACCTTCCATCAATAAACACATATTCTTCAATGCGCCAGTAAACTCGGCATTGGACATTTTGGAATTAAGGTACTCACGCAAATGCACATTATCAAATTTCATTTCACCAGCATTATCAGAGAAACACTTATGTTTTTCTGTATGAACATATTCAACCTTAAACTCTCTGTCATTAGGGTCAATGCCTAAATCAATGGCATGTACATGTGACGATTCAGTAAAACCATACACAACAAAAGGAATGTTCACTTTGCGGCAGAACATTGATAGCACCAAAATCTGTTCAATAGATCCAGTCATATTGCGTGACATTGAACCAGAACGGTCAAGTAACAATACTAGGCCATGGTTCTTACCTTTAGGTGTCATCATCACTTTACGGAAGATATTGTCATCAAACTTATAAGATGAAAGTTTGTTAATGTCAATATCACCTGTATCAGACAGTTTAGATTTACTATACGACTTAGCTGCCTTACGCATTTCAAATTCTTTGGCCAACAAACTTACATATCGTTCATTACGCCGTTTAAATTCATTGAGCAACTGCATCGGTTTTTCAGCCGGAATTACTTTCTCATTAATAAATTGTTTGTAACCTTTTGTCATTAACTCTTGCACACGTTTGGCAGGAGTAATAATGTTTTGCAATTTAGGTTTGGGAATATCTACATAAACAAATTCTTTACACTTGTCATCGAGCAGTTGTGATTCATTACGGCGATAGTTTTGATCTGTCTGGCATGTAGGATCAAATTGGTCTTTATCACCAGGATGTGAAGTTTTATCATGGTTGATAAACTGACCGCCTTCTAAATTTTCTTCGCCAGCTTCTTCATCACTAGATTGACTGCGCTGTGATTGTGTTTCACCTTCTTCAAATTCGTCTCCATCACCTTGGCCAAAACCATATTCGTCATCGAATTCATCATCAACATCATCACCATATTCTTCTTCACCATATTCGTCAGCATCATCAGCCATCTGACGCATTAGTTCATCATGGTATTCAAGTGCCATTTCATGTTGTTCTTCTTTTGAATACTGATAGATTTTGTTTGTGATACGAAGCACATCATCCCAAGTTTCGGCCGCCTGCACTTCTTTGACAAGCAGTTCTTCTTGAGCTGTGAATCGAATCCATGTGGCAGTCCATTGTGACTTACTGAAAAGGTTCAGGCGATCAATGAAAGGCATTTCATTCACATCACGGCCTTTAATGCCAAAAAAGTCACGCAAGTTTAACTCTTGATATGCCAATTTGAAGGCAGTATTTAAGCCAGGATATTTGCGCTTAACTTTTTTCTCAATGCGAGCATCTTCAACAACATTCAAAAAGTTTTTGAAGTTTTTATTTTTATCAGTATCGGTAACTGCATCATGCCAACCTTCAGCAGGAGTATACAGAGCATGACCAACTTCATGGCCTACCAACAAGTCATAAATCAGACCTGTCATGTTTTGCCAGATTGGCAGGTAAAGCACACGGTTTTTAGGATCGAATTTAGCAGTAGAGATTTTCTGGTGTTGAACCGTTAGATTCTCGGTTGCCAGAAGTTTTGCTAATTGTGATTTTTGTTCGGCAGTAAAAGACATGTTATGACACCTTTTTGACTATATCTTACCATTATACTACCATTTTGGAGCTTTGTCAATGCATTTGTTGTATAAAAACAACACTACCTGGTAGATGTTAGTAAGTACTTACTTATGTTTGGTGGAGCGGTTAACAGGAGTTAAACCTGTCTACCTACGGGGGTAGGTTGTCTCGGACTCACCGCATGAAAGGATATTATACTCTTATGTAGGCTGAAAGTCAACATTTTTAAGGTATAAATAGGTGTGGATCGCCAGATTGCCGTCTGCATCCACTCTAACATAAAGGAACTATGCCAGCATGAATATTTATTTACCTAAAAATGATGACCCATTCATTATACATCTCCGTGAATGGTGTAAAAATAATCCACTAGAAATACCTAAAAATGCCACACATTCTTATGGTGGAATTCCAGGAGAAAAACTTCCTGAATCAACAAAACAAATTCTGCGTGAAATTAATTTAGGTAAAAAACTTTCACAAGAAACAAAAATAAAACAAAGTATTGCTAATAAAGGAAAAATTCCTTGGAATTTAGGAATTCCAAATAATAACTCTCAAAAAGAAAAAATAGCAAATACACTCTCTAAAGAATGGTTAATAATTTGTCCAGATGGAACAAAGTTATTAATAAAAAACTTAACAAAATTTTGTAAGGAAAATGGTCTTTTTCAAAGTGGTATGATAAATGTTTCTAAAGGAAAACAATCAAATCATAAAGGGTTTATCTGCCAATCTGGATAAGATATTTAGCTTTTGTTTCTTCCCATGATAACACGGTAAGGTCATCATAGAAAAGTGTTTCATGTGAAACTGTACCTTTTTTCTTTAGAATACTGATACGTGGTTTCGCATGTTTCATCTTCCATATATTACTTAGGCTCTCAACGCTAGTATCAAAGAGTTTTTTCATATCTTTGCCATCATGATCGCCTCGGAGAAATTCGCAAGTCTTATCATACAAAGGTGTAAAATAAATGCCACGAGCATGTTCACTACGAATCAATTCTTTTGGTATTTTCATTTGCGAGTAAGCAAAGTTCAAAGAACGATTCTTGTGGTCACGCTTATGTGGTTGACCTGAAGGTTTCTTTGCTACATACCATTCAAAGTATTTACGAGTATGATTCTTACGAAGCCATTCACGAATCATGTATCGTGTATCTTTCAATGGTTCAAACGATACTGAACCACTAGTAAAGCCCATCGGCTGCCAGTAATCCAAATTATCGTATTGGGACAACCCACCAGCTTTTGTTTTACCATAGAGTGATGTTGTTGTTACAGAAACTAATTTATCACCATATAGTTTTTCCCATAGTTGTTGTATAGGATCGGCCAAACAAAGCAAAGCCAATAATTTGCCACCAACATAATTATAACCAAGAGGTTGTAAAGGCACAATCGTAGAGCCGATGGCAGTATGGTTGATCATAGCACCTTGAGTTTTCTTTTCTCTCGACCAACCAATAAAGTTATCTCTAGGTGTCAAATCTAAAAAGTCAGATGAAATACAAATAACACCTAGATATTTTTTTGTTACTTTATCTCTTACAATAAAATTTAAATTTCTACCAATGTTGGCATTGTTTTTCATTGTGGATGAAAAAGTACGAATACAATTCCATGTTTCTGGCAAATCACCTTCTTTATTTGTGTAAAGGAGTTCGGGTTCTAGATTCAGATAATCGTCAACATTGGCTGGCATCCAAATGTTGTTCTTCAGTTGAGGTATCAGTTCACGCTGTTTATCATCCTCTAGAACCCGTTTCTCGCCTTCCCACAAATCATTAACTGTTACTGTAGGGTAACGTTCTTGCACTTCACACCACTTTTGAAACAAAGTATATTCACGCACATCCATTTTAGAAACATAGGTAAGTTCTTGTATAGTGCGTTCACGCAAATCATCAATGGTAAAATCAAGGTCAGAAATTTCTTCCAGTTCTGACCATTTTTTCCATTGTGTTTCTACATCATCTTTTGGATCAAAGGCGTATGCCATTCTTTTGTGCTCTTGTAACTTTCTTAACTCTTTTAATTTGTTTTTGTCTTGCCAATCTCATGGCAACAGGTTTAACATGTTGTATAAATCTTCCGCCATTCATGTGTTCTGTTTCATGTAAGAAACACCGAGCAGTTAACCCTTCTAACATCATCTGTTTTACTTCACCAGTTTCATTCATAAATTCAACCTTAATTGCAGCAGGTCTTTCTATCTTAACAAATAATCCTGGATAAGAGAGGCAGCCTTCATCAGATTTAATTGTTTCTTCCGATATTTCTAAAACTTTTGGGTTAATACAGACTAATTGAAAATCACCATGGCCAAGGACAAATACTCTTTGATAAACACCACATTGATTGGCTGAAAGACCAATACCACCATAAAGTTTCATGGTAAGTTTTAACCTTTCCACAAGTTTGCTCATCAATGGATTTGGCAAAGGGTCTGTGTACAAAGGAATTTCATCGTCAAGCATATCAAATCCTTCACCATAAAGTGGCAAAGGTTCAACAATCTCGGTTTCTTTTACAACGTTGTCCGTATTAATAACTAAAAGTTCTTCACTCATTTTATCACCTTTGAAAAATTCTTTACTTTTTCGAAACGAATTATATTGGTAAATTTATCAACTAAAATATCTCCTTTGTGAGAGATAACGAATAGATTCACATCTTCTAGCATGTGAAGAATCTTCATGAGTTCTTCTGTGCCATTTGTATCTAAACTACTATCAAACACCTCATCAAGTATCAGCAAATTTGTATTAGAAGAATTCTTCAACTTGGCAACTGCACGCCAAGTCAACATCAAAGCCATATCAATACGCTGTTTCTCACCTTCACTAAAATTATTATAAGTAAACTCATCACGATGCCGTGATTTAATTGTTTCTTTAAATGATTCATCAAGGTTAAAGTTAACAAAGAAATCCAATGATGCTAAATACTTGTTCACCAACTTATTAATGATTGGTAAATACTGACGAACAATCTTAGTTTTGATGCCAGTATCTTTTAATAAATTAGAAGCGACCTCATAATATGTCCGTTCTTCAATTAATGCTTTTAAGTTTAGTTGCAGCGTACTCAAAGAGTCTTTTAGTTCTTTCAGCTGTTGTTCTTCTGAGTCCGATATTACTTTAGATTCTTGCAACTCATTTGTAAGTTTCTGCAATCGAGCAATCAGTTTATTTGTTTCTGTGATTGTAGCATTGTGAGTTGCAATTTGAACCTGTTTCTGATTGATAATCTTTTGCTTTTCATTTATATCATTCAGTTTAGTTTGTTCAGCGTTTAACTTTTCTTCTAACTGATTGAGTCCGTGTTTACATTCCGCAACCTTGTTATCGAGGGCTTTAAGCTCTTGCGTCTTAAAAGAATTGGCAATGGCTTGCCTACACGTTGGACAATCATCATGTGATTGAAAGAAACTGATATCCTTCTGAAATTTGGATAAGTTGCTTTCAATTTGTGATTCAAGTTTTGTAATCTTCTTGACCTTAGCCTCTGCATCAATTTTACTCGCAACAACCAGTTGGAGTTCTTCTGTCTCGGCGGTAAGGGTCGCAACATTCGTGAGTAAGGTGGATACGGTATCGCTATGGCATTGAATTTCATCAACATATTCTTTTACCTTTTCTTCATTGTTTTGCTTGAGTTGTTCGATATGTTTCTTTTGCATATCGTACTTCTGTTGCATCAAATCAATTTCGTGTTTCTTGGTTGTTATAGTATCTTTATTGATAGTTATGCGATCTTTGACAATGCCATTCATTGTAGAAAAGATTTGAATGTCAAGTAGATCTTCAATGATAGCACGGCGGTCTGAAGCCGATAACTGCATGAATGGAGTAAATGATGCACTACCAAGAATTACAATCTGTGTAAAAGATTTGTAGTTCAGTTTTAAAATAAATCGTTCTAGATATTCTTGATAGTCTTTTGATGCAGCAGCCTGATCAACTAAGTCACCGTTGCAATAGATTTCAAAGATGTTTGGTTTAATACCACGAACAATCTTATATGACTTATTGTTTGTGTCAAACTCAACTTCAACCACGCAATCTTTATTGTTGATACTGTTAACAAGGTTTGGTTTATTAATGTTACGAAATGCTTTGCCAAACAAAGCGAAACACAAAGCATCAAGCATGGTTGATTTGCCAGAACCATTATCACCAACAACCAAAGTATTGTTCTGGTTGTTTAGTTTAATTTCAGTAAAGTAATTACCTGTACTTAATAAGTTTTTCCAACGAAGATTACGAAATAAAATCATTCTGTAGTTTCAGTATTTAATGCCTCAATGTAAACCTCTTTCATGAGGTTTTTTAGTTTATCAGGTTCAACATCAAGTGTCAAGTTATCAATGTACTTTGAAAGTATTGTCATTGTATCTTCTGCCTGATCGATAATTTCTTGGTCATCTATGGCAGAAAGGTCATTGAAATCTTCAACAATACTTATGTCGTTTGCACCAGCTTTATAAAGGTTATCAACGACATGATCAAAGAGGTATGGATTCTGTTTGTTTAGTACCACAACTTTCACCATACACTCTTTGTACTGATTGAAATCATATGTTTTCCAAAATTCAAAATCTTGTTCACCATCATCATAATTAAGTTTATGAAACATACGATAGGGGTTTTGTATAAATTCTAACTGTCGTGTGTCTGTGTCAAATACATGAAAACCTCTTGGGTCATTGTAATCAGCCCATGTGATTTCGCCTGGTGTTCCAACATAATGAATGTTACCATCAGAAGATTTATGGTGAAAGTGGCCAGACAGTACAACATCATACTGTGAAAAAACTTTCCTGTCAATACCACCATGAGCAATATTGCCACGGTCCATTTCGAAGCCATCAATTTCAAAATGACCAAAACAAATCTGTGCCTTACTATTCTTCATAAACTCCATAATTTCATCTTCATTCTCTGCACAGATCCAGGGTATCACATCAACTTCTACACCCTCAAAATTTTCTTTGTATGGTTTATCGTGAATACAGATATTATTGTATTCGTTCAACAGTAATGTGGATGAATTTACCTTGAGTGTGTTCTTAAATGAAATGTCGTGGTTGCCAAGTAAAGAATAAAATTGAATGCCTTCTTCAGCCAGCTTATCAAAGAAGTACTCACGGCATAGATAGAGAGAATTAAAATTAATAAACTTACGCCGATCAAATAGGTCACCAAGTTGGTAGACAACATCAATTTTATTTTCTTTTAGGTAAGGAAAGAAAACATTTTCATAAAACTTTTGGTAATAGTTGTGAAACTCTAATGAATCACCTCTCATGCCAAAATGTGTATCACCAAGTATTACTATTCTCATTTCAATTCATTTTCAATATCAAGTTCAGGTTCGGTATCTTTAGATTTGGTTTTCTTTTTCTTTTTGTTTTCTTCAAAATTATGAATAAACTCTGATATGTTATCGTACAGTTCAAATTGCCTTACATTACCACTTTCATCTTCATATAGTTCACCTTCATCAAGTAAACCAAACTGTTCGGTGGCTTTGTACTTAACATATAATTGTTTCTTCTCTTTCATAATTCTTCTGAGAAAAGCATAATATATGATCTGAGTAAAATAAGCAAATGGATTTTTACTTTTTGCCGGATCAAAGTTACGAAAATACATTAGGCAGTTTTCAATGCCATCTGCAATCATTTCATCACGGAAAGAATATGATATAAAGTTTGGTTTTCGAGATAGATGATCCGCAATCTTTAGAAAACATTCACCGATATAATTTGGTATAGGTGGTTCTGGTTTCTTTTTCTTTTTAGCCTTGTCACATTGATCTCTATAATCAATAAGGGCTTGCAGAAAGTCTGCATTGTTTATGTAATGGTTGGATTTTGCACTCATATCATTATTACCTTCTTTTCGCTTGACTTATGGCTTGACAAGAGTTAAACTCTCGGTGTGCCGTTTGAAATTAATGTATATTATTATTCTTCTTTTCCTTTAAAGCTTCTAGTACTTCTTCAATATCTTCTTCATCTAGATCATCTTCCATATCTTCTTCTAACTCAGAGAGATGCCTTCTTAAAGTATTATCATCATCATTAACATATTTGTTTAAATCATTTACCATTTTAACATAGTGTTCAATTAAAACAGTTTTAGGTTCTATTACCGTAAGTATATCATCCGTGTATATTGTTGCCGTATTATTCTCTATTAATTCTACTGGAAGCCATGGTGAAATCATCAACATACTTTGACCAGAAGCTAAACGTTTAAAGATAATTGTCATGGGATCTTTTAACATTACCATTTCTGATTCTGCATCTTCTTTATATGTCGATAATATATCTTCACCAGTACGTAATCTTACTAATTTAATTTCATGCATTTTTTAACTCTATGTTATAATACTTGTAATTGAACTTCTCATCATCATAGATTTTAACACGTTCAATAAAATGTTTCAAGGTATAATTAACATGTTTGCCTATTCTAAAGTCATCAGCAATATCAAACAATGTAGCTTCTGTTTTGTTATCACCAATACGAAGGCCTCGGCCAATTGACTGCAAGTTTCTCACCCTAGACTTGGAAGGCGAAGAAAAGACGATGTTATGTAAGTTACGTATATTGATACCAGTACTGAAAGTACCGTAACTAGCAACAATAATTGCATCATTTTCTTTCTCCGTGATCGATCTAACTGACTCACGTATTTCAACATCAGTTCCACCATATACAAAGAAAACTTTGCGTTTGCCAGCTTTATCTTTAATAGAAGAATATAAATCTTTTCCGTGTTTTTCGACAAGTTGAAAGAGAACAAGTGTATTACCTTCCAATGAAAGTGTTAGATTTTTTATAAAATCATTTCTCGCCTTGTTCATTACAATAAATTCTTTTTCTGTATTGTAATCCCATTGCCTAGACATTTTACAGAGGTGTTCTGGGTATTTTAAAATCAAACATTTAATTTTAAAATCTGCCAGCTGTTTATTGTCAATCAACTGTTTCGTGGTTGTTGCTTGATATACAGTACCAAATAGACCTTCAAGTACCAATCGATGCGTGTGTGTGCCATCTAATGTACCTGTACAACCAATACGATATGAAGCACCTTTTAAACCAGTCATAATTGTGGTGAGTGATTTGGCTTTAAATAAATGGCACTCATCACCCATCGCAAAATCAAACTGTTCAAAATAATCAGCATCTAGCTTATATATAGACTGCCAGGTTGTTATGGTTAACAAACTGTTTGAATGTTTTTCTTTACCAGAGTATTGTCGATGGCAATATTTTTCTGAATCATAACCATACGATATAAAATCAGAATACATTTGTTCTACGAGTGATGTAGTAGGTACAATTAACAAACCTTTTTTATAATCTATACTCTGTAAGTATCTCAATATGAGATAAAGTATTAATGATTTACCTGAACCTGTAGGTGATAGAATTAATATTCTTTTGTTTCGTATTGATTGAACAAATGATTGTAATTGATAGTCACGAACTTCAATTGATGCCGGTAAATTTAATGTTTTAATGAACTCTACTGCCTCAATTAAAGAAAAGTTTTCTGTAGAATTAATTTTAGAATCTACATCTACAGAGTAATTTCTTTCGTTGCAAAATTTTTGAATGTAAGGAGTTAGACCATGGTAAATAGTAAACGATCTAAGATCGGCTAGACGTATTTTACCATCCCATAATCTATTTTTATAGGCAGGAACAAATTGATAACCTGGAACGAAGAAAGTAAAGTAGTCTGATAATTCTTGAGCTAGACTTTTTTCACATTCAAATTTTATAA